>Ga0209292_1000170_pt1 | contig 91876 bp, 73 predicted proteins | sample GOMGulsemesocosm_2_FD_184634 | JGI IMG/M metagenome (GOLD analysis project Ga0209292, IMG submission 184634) | Methane-oxidizing microbial communities from mesocosms in the Gulf of Mexico - GOM9C Gulf of Mexico (SPAdes) (version 2) | ecosystem: Environmental > Aquatic > Marine > Cold seeps... | reverse complement strand
CGAATCACTTCGCTCACCGCACTGTTATTTAGTGATTTTTCATATGAATTGACGATTGTTGATGTGCCTTTATTACTAAATTGTTCCAAAAATGTTTTTTGCATTGATACTAAGGTAATGAATTTTTGAAAAGCCTTAGTCATAAACTTATCATTTGCAAAACCGCCACTAGCAACTGCTCGTTCTATGCCTGCACGTTCTTTTGCTTCTAAAAAATTATAATAAGCGATAGCATTATTCGTTGTTTCCGTAGGACTAATGGTTGAAAAGAAATTGGATAAACTAAGCATTTTTTTATTCTGATTAGTGTAATAACCAATGGCTTCACTTAATGGAATAGATAAACTATCTGCGTTACTTCTAATTGACTTTAAATTAGTTAATCCACTTTTGATAATTGAGACGATATTATTTGCTTGGTTATTTGTTGAAGAAAAGCTAGATAATTGCTTTTGTAGTAATTTATTGGCTTGATCGGTTAGATTGCGTTGCTTGTTTACCTCAATAGCAAATTTTTCTCCATTGCTACCAATATAAACGGCTGTTGCCCCTCGTTCTTTTTGTAATTCATGAACAAGGGCATTATTGGCAACGGTAAGCGTAATTAATTCTTGAATCTCTGAAAGTTGATTCTGTTTTGAGTTTAAATTATTTAAGTTGTTGAGGCTAAAATATAGTGTTGCTAGTAGTGGTAATAATATAAGTAGAATTAATTTTTTCTTAAAGGCTAAATTACGTACAAAGAGCATATGATTTCCTAAGTATATATTTTGTTATTGATGGTTTAACAATAATAAAAGCATGTGGTTTTGCAACTTCAATCCAATATACTAATTGTAGCAGCTTGATCAATAAGAGGAATTGTTTTATATCGATTAAATGTTTTTATGGTATTTCATTTACTGAGATCAATAGAACTCACTTTATATATATATATTTAATTATTTATTTTTCTTAACTAGGTTGCACAAAGTAACTAAACTTTCTCCTTTATAACTATCTAACAGAACTCTTGATTTGTATTGTTTAGTAAAGATAATTTTCCCTTATTTTAAGTGTTCAGCTAGAAAATCAACCAATAACCTAATTTTAGGAGAAAGGAAGCGTTTATCAGGGTATATGGCCCAAATTCCTTCTTCGGGCTCCTTATAATGATCAAGAATGGCTGTTAATTTACCGGAATCTAAATAACATTGAACATAATAATCAGGCAGTTGTATGATACCAATATTTTTTAACGCTGCATCTATAAGCCCCGCACCACTGTTACAACGAAGGTTGCCAGTGACACGTATATTTTTTTCTTTCCCAGATTCAAAAAAACGCCAATAATCTCGAGTACCGAGTAAACAATTGTGTTTATTAAGCTCAGACAGGGAATGGGGGATACCAAATGTATTTAAATATTCTGGAGACGCACAGACAAAGTTTAGACGAGAAGATAGTTTTTTAGCTATTAAACTTGAATCTTTAAGTTGGCCTAGCCGAATCGCCAAATCAAACTCTTCTTCAACTAAATCAATTCGACTGTTAGTTAAATGAGTAGTCACTTCTATTTTATCATTTTGAAGAATAAAATCATTTATCAAAGGTAGAACCTTTTGTTCGCCATAAGTCACAGGTGCTGACAGCTTTATTTTCCCTTGAGCTTGGCTTTGCAGGTTTGTTAACGCTTTTTCGGCGGTGTCTAAACGATCTAAAACGTCTCGACAATGCTGATAAAATATTTGCCCCTCTTGTGTTAAAGATACTTTACGAGTGGTACGGTAAAGTAGCTTTATACTTAAACGCTTTTCTAAAGCACTCACTTGGCGGCTCACTTGTGCCGTAGAAATCCCTAATTTTTTAGCTGTAATAGTAAAGCTTTGTGTTTTAGCCACACCAACAAACTCATAAATTCCTTCCCATTTCATTTGATTGTTACCCTGTCGTAAAAGTAAATTTCATTTTCACTGTATTATCATTTTTAGTGAAACAAATATAATAGCCTACTATACAAGTAGCAGTTACATCATATTTGGTAAAATATCATTTGAGTTATTATAGGAGTTAGGATGTCAGTTAAATTTATTAAATCAAAAGCAGCAATCGCATGGGGACCAAACCAACCATTGTCTATTGAAGAAGTGGATGTGATGCTACCAAAGAAAGGTGAAGTATTAGTAAAAATTATTGCTTCTGGTGTTTGTCATACCGACGCATTTACCTTATCAGGTGATGATCCTGAAGGGATATTTCCTTGTATATTGGGTCACGAAGGTGGCGGAGTTGTTGAGCAAGTGGGAGAAGGAGTTACCAGTGTTAGTGTGGGAGACCATGTTATTCCTTTGTACACGCCAGAGTGTGGGGAATGTAAATTCTGTCTTTCTGGAAAAACTAATTTATGTCAAAAAATTCGTGAGACTCAAGGTAAGGGACTAATGCCTGATGGCACCACTCGTTTTTATAAAGACGGTCAACCTATATTTCATTATATGGGATGTTCTACTTTTTCTGAGTATACCGTTTTGCCTGAAATATCATTAGCTAAAGTCAATCCTGAAGCCCCCTTGGAAGAGGTTTGTTTGTTAGGTTGTGGCGTTACCACTGGAATGGGGGCTGTAATGAACACAGCCAAAGTTGAGGAAGGCGCAACCGTAGCCATTTTTGGTTTAGGTGGTATTGGTTTATCAGCCGTCATTGGCGCTACAATGGCAAAAGCAAAACGTATTATTGCTATTGATATCAATGAAAGTAAATTTGATTTGGCGCGAAAGCTTGGTGCAACGGATTGTATTAATCCTAAAAACTTCGATAAACCTATACAAGACGTTATTGTTGAATTAACGGATGGTGGTGTTGACTATTCTTTTGAATGCATTGGTAATGTGAATGTGATGCGTTCAGCGTTGGAATGTTGCCATAAAGGTTGGGGGGAATCTGTGGTTATTGGTGTTGCTGGAGCTGGACAGGAAATCTCTACTAGACCCTTTCAATTGGTAACAGGTAGAGTTTGGCGAGGATCCGCTTTTGGTGGTGTAAAAGGACGTTCAGAATTGCCAGAATATGTTGAACGTTATTTGCAGGGAGAATTTAAACTTAATGATTTTATTACTCATACCATGGGCTTAGAAGATATTAATGAGTCCTTTGAACTAATGCATAAAGGTGAGAGTATCCGCACAGTTATCCACTTTGATAAATAAAAGTTCCCCTCGAATAATAACCTTATTGAAATAAAATAAATCTGCAGCTCCGTTTGGAGCTGCTTCGGAGTCAATATGACAATCGAAAATTTAACCAGTAATAAAGTCTTTGCTGGTTGGCATAAACAATATAGTCACCAATCAGATACTTTAAATTGCCCAATGCGTTTTGCTATTTATTTGCCCCCTCAAGCGAGCATGAATAATAAAGTACCAGTAATGTATTGGTTGTCAGGGCTAACCTGTACTGATGAGAACTTCATGCAGAAATCAGGGGCAATGCGTATAGCCGCAAAATTGGGAATCGCCATTATTACACCGGATACTAGCCCACGAGGCGAGATGGTGCCAGATGATGAAGAACAAAACTACGACTTGGGAATAGGAGCAGGTTTTTATGTTAATGCCAAACAAGCGCCTTGGAATACTAACTACCAAATGTATGATTATGTCGTAGAAGAATTACCCAAATTAATTGAAACACACTTTCCTGTTAATTCACAACGAGTGATCAGTGGTCACTCTATGGGCGGACATGGTGCTTTGGTTATTGCGCTTCGTAATCCCAAGCTTTATACCTCAATGACAGCGTTTAGCCCAATATGTAATCCAATGAATAGTCCTTGGGGAATAAAAGCTTTTTCTGCTTACCTTGGTGACAATAAAAGTGATTGGCAACAATATGATGCCAGTGAACTAATAAAAAATGCGAAGTGCCATGTACCTGCATTAGTTGAACAAGGAGCCCAAGACGATTTTTTAGATATTCAATTAAAGCCTGACGTTTTAATTCAAGCAGCGAAATTAAATAATTATCCACTGACATTTAATATGGCTCAAGGTTACGATCATAGTTATTATTTTATTGCGACTTTTATTGAACGGCACCTAACCTTTCATGCCGTCGCATTGGGGATAATTGAAGCAGACCTAGACGTTAAATAAAATAAATAAAATAAATAAATTAAATAAATTCAATTATCAAAAGAGAAATTGATACAGTGAAGTAACACCGACAACTAGTTTGAAAAAAAATGATTTGTCTACTAGCTTTTAGTTAGGTTTAAAATATAAGAAGAATCAATATGTCAATGCAGAGAATTCCATTTTTGCACAGTTTAAAAGGCCGTATTTTACTTTTTCTTACACTGCCCACAATTATCATTATCGTTGTTATCGTGTCAATTATTGCAAGATCGTCCTTTTCATCAGCTAGAGAACAAGCGGAATTTTCGTTAAAGCAAGAAGCTCAACTTGTTGCATTGGAAATTGAGAGACGTAATGCAACTGCCGTTAGAACAGCAAAGATGATGGTGCTAGCACAAGAAATTGATATGTTTGGTAAACGTATTATTTCAAGTGATTTTGCCCATCGTGTTTTACAAGAATTTCCTGAATATACTGGTGCCTATTTTGGTTATGAAACTAATATAGATGAGCAAGATCTTGCCTTTACAGCTGAAGAGTATGTTAACAAAACAACAAATGCAGAAGGACGTTTCCTTCCTTATTGGTATAGAGACAATAATGAGTTACTTGTAACCCCTTTAGTTGATATGGAGTCGAGTCTCTACTATAACGGCGTTAAACAGTTATTCGAAGAAAGCAATAGGGCACAATTTTTAGTTACTGAGCCTTATATGTATCAAGGGAAAATGATAGTTGAGCAATCATATCCAATAACACGTAATGGACAGTTTCTGGGTATAGGAGGGGTTGATCGCTCTTTGGTTGAAATAGAAAGTTTTCTATTAAAAATAAAACAACAAACTAATAGAGATTTATTCTTGATTAGCCGTGATAGTCGATTTATATCAACAACAATTAAAGCATCATCTTTGCAAACAAAAAAAGTCAGTGAAACACTGTATGCGAAGTTAATGGGGTCTTTAATCAGCAAGCGTGAACAGATCCAAGTGAAATTGGCTGTAGATCCACAGGATGAGGAACCCTATTACTTTGCAAGTGCTCAAGTTAATACCGGGCAATGGTTGATTGTACTTCGAGAATCAGAACAACAAGTACTGGCTCCTATACAACAATTATTTATAAAGACCAGTGTCTTTGCAGTACTTGGTATTTTAATTTTGATCGCATTGTCTTTATGGTTCGTAAAATCTATTAGTTCTAGAGTGACCAAAGTTATGGTTATGGCTGAAAAAATTGCAGTAGGAGATTTAACATCAACGAGTTTACAGCATTCAGGCGTAAATGACGAAATTGCAGCTATGACAACTAGCCTTGAAAATGTGGCTATTTCTTATACTAAAATAGATAAACTATGCAGCGCGATAGCGGCCGGTGATTTTAGTGCCAATATGGAAAAACGTAGCAACAATGATTCGGTAGCTGAATCAATTAATTTCATGTCAGAGCGTAGAAAGGAAGTAGAACAAGCGTTAATGGAACGTTCAAATGTGATTAGATCGAGTACACAAAAACAAAGTAGTGAAATTGAAAATGTAGCTACCTCTATGAATGAAATGACAGCAACGATCAGTGAAGTATCAAACTTGGCTGTTGAGTCAGCGGATAACGCTACTGATGCTGTATCTTCCGCTCAAGGTACTCAACAATTATTATCTGATGCTGTTATTGAGGTTAAGAGTTTGTCAACAGAGATAGTGGCTGCTAGTGAAGCTATTTCAGAGGTTGCTGTGAGCAGTGAAAATATCAGTAGCATTGTTGAAGTAATTAATACGATAGCGGAACAAACCAACCTATTAGCATTAAATGCTGCAATTGAAGCTGCTCGAGCAGGAGAACAGGGGAGAGGTTTTGCTGTTGTTGCTGATGAAGTAAGAAGTTTAGCATCAAAAACTCGGACTTCTACTGAAGAAATAAGTGAACTTATCTCCAAGTTACAACAAGGCGTTAACAGTGCTGTGAAAAAAGTTGCAGACGGCGTAACAAAAACTAAATCTACTGTCGATAAAAGTGAAGAAGCTTATGAATCTTTGACCAAGATCACGACTAGAGTGGACAATATTAGTAGCCATATGAATCAAGTGGCAACTGCCGTTGAAGAACAGAGTGTTACCTGTGAAGAAATCAATAAAAACATTACTGTGATTCATGACGCTGTGAGGGAACTGGCAAGTTTTGCCAATGAAGATATAGACAACGATGGAGCAAGTACAGGTTAGAGGAATTATTTAATATCTAGCTACTCTGTACTTGATATGGAATTTTCGATATGACTTCCCTTACTCAATATAAACCGATTCCATGGTTTTTACCGGCAATAATAGCGTTAATGGTTCTCTCGGTTTTATTTTGGTTTGGACTAAAGGAGCAAGGAGCTTTACTTGAACAAGGTATAGAAGAAACAGTAAAACAAAGGATGTGGATATCCGAGCAGGTTGGTAAAAAAATAACAGAGACTCTTGTGCAAACAAAAGCATCAGCAGAGCGGTTTTCCAAACATTTATCTATAGCACTTTCTTCTCCTTCTTTTGACAGCGAAAACAAATTTAACATGTTGTTCGAATCATTACCCGACGGCAGTATTCGCAGTATAAAAAATAACTATGATCCGCTCACAGAAGCTGGTGTCTGGATTCCTAAACATCACCAAATGAATCTTAAGAATAAAGCACTTTTTGTACGTGCCAAGAATATCGTTGAAACTTACGGGCAAGGTGCTCTACAACAGCCTTATGTAGATACTTGGTTTATGCCTGAGAGTGGTGGTATTGTCATTTATTGGCCTGAAGAAAAAGAATTCATTTATCAGGCCGAAGCCGATTTTAATTACAACAATACTGATTGGCTTTTATCCGCTCATCCAGATAACAATCCAGAAAAAAAAAGTTATTGGACAAAGCTTTCATTGGATCCTGTGCCTGAAGTTTGGATGTTATCTGCCGTTTCACCAATATACCATAATGATATCTGGTTAGGCTCTGTTGGCCATGACATTCCCCTTGAGAAGATATTAGCAAGTACTCAGCTATTACAAAAACAGAGTAATAGTCAGTTCATTTTGATTTCAGATAAACAGGGGGTAATTGCTTCCGATATTTATGTGAATGAAATTAAAAATAGCCATGGAAATATTGAGCTTTCAGATCTACCAGACAATAACTGGCAACGAGCCGTAGATAAATCGCAACAAGAAGATATAAGAACGAGGGGGCATGCGAGTTATCAATTTGAAAATGAATTGTATACAGTATCGTTTATTAAAGAGCAAAATTGGCTTTTAGTCACATCAATACCATTGGCTGAAATAAAGAAGAAGATTAGCCACTCTTTTCAAAATTTACAAAATATTGCGATAGGTTCAATATCATTGGAAATTTTAATTGTTTCAATTATTCTTGCTTGGGGACACAAAAGAAATACGCGCTATGTTAATGAGCTACATGGTATACATACTGCATTGCGACAGGAAAAAAGTCGTTACAAAAACTTAGTTAATAATATATCAAGCATGGTCTACCGTTGTAGAAATGATGAAGCTTGGACGATGGAATTTATCAATGGAGCCTGTAGTGACATAACAGGGTATAGTGCTGTCGATTTTATTAACAATAAATATATTGAGTTTGGCAGTATAATTTATCTGGAAGATAAGCAGATAGTCTGGCAGCAAGTGCAAATTGCACTACAAGAAAAAAAAGTATATGAAATTGTATTTAGGATTCGCCATAAGGACAGTTCTTTACATTGGATGTTAGAAAGAGGTCAAGGAATTTTTGATGACGATGGAACCTTAGTGAATTTAGAAGGTGTGATCACCGATATTACTAAATTAAAACACGCTGAGATTGATCTACAACGTCTTAATAATGATTTGGATAACATAGTAAAAGATCGTACTACAGAGCTGGAAAGTACCAATAGTCAGTTGCATGAAAAAACATTAAAGCTTAGTTCATCGTTGCAGCAATTACAGCAAACTCAAAAACAGCTTATTGAAAGTGAGAAAATAGCATCATTGAATCATTTAGTTGTGGGAATGGCTCATGAATTAAATACGCCTTTGGGTAATCTATTAGTTCTTTCCTCTGTTTTGGAAGACAAAATGGCATATATCAAAGAAAATGTTTTTCAAAAAACACTAAAACGAAAATCGTTTCATGAATTAATGACGGTTAGCAGTAAAGCATTAATTTCAATAAAAACAAATATAAACAAAATGATTATATTGAGTGATAACTTTAAAGAAATTGCTGTACCAGATGAAATGCAAATAAGAAAAACAAACCTAAAAAATGAAATAGTAAATGCAGTAAAAGACTTAGATGGTGAACTTAATGATAAATCTATTACTGTTAATATTGATATACCTGACAATGTTGAAATTGAATGTCACGTGATGGTGATTTTTCAGATATTTAATCAATTACTAACGAACTCTATTGCTCACGCCTACACGGATAAATCATCAGGGGTTATTAATATTACTTGTGATTGCAATCAAGAAGAATTAGTACTTCTTTATGGTGATGACGGTCACGGCATACCAAAAAGCATTGAGCAGCATATTTTCGAACCCTTTACGACTAGTGCTAGAGGACAAGGTTCGATAGGGCTAGGGTTAAATGTAATTTATAATTTAGTCTCTGTTGGCTTAAGAGGAAAAATTAAGTATATTGGCCAACACAGTGGTACTGAGTTTAAGATCAATATTCCAATATCCAATAACTTATGATTTTAAAATTATAAATATGTAGGGTATTACCTATACCAACTGCATATTGTCCCAAGTGATTCTATTGAAGTATTTCAATATTTAATTACCATTCAGGTTCGTTTCTTTTATTGGCAATATAAGTTAATTATTAGACTTAATACTAAAACTACTTGGTCCGCTGGGCAGAAATAAAGTTTGGTATAACTTAGTAGCATAATCATCCGTCATTCCTGCGACATAATCGGCTATAACTCTTTGATGATTCTGTTTATTATCCTTTGCAAATTGCCAGCGCCTTGCCGTGCTGTTAGGCAATAACCGCAAAGGATCGGAAGCGAGTGCCTCAAAAAGCTCCATGACAATCTGTTGGCCTCTGTATTCAAGTTGTTGAATGGATGTTTGTTTGATGACAAATTGATATACAAACTCTTTAAAGATGTTTAAAACAAGTGCGGCCGTTGCTGGTAATTTTGCATTGAATCTAAGTAAAGGTTCTGAAAAGTTAATGTCTAGAGCCTCGTTTAAGTCAACGAGAATAATTTCGGTGATCAAATAATTTACTAAACCGCCAATGGCTTCTTTTTGTTGATAATGATGTTCACCAAATAATTTTTGGGCCAAATCTTCACTGTATTCAATCAACCATTGGTCGTCTGTTTCTACTAATCTTTTAATAACATGCTGTTCAAAATCACGTTGGCTAACCACTCCAGTGACAATAGCATCTTCAAGATCATGAATGCCATAAGCGATATCATCGGCTAATTCCATTATTGAGCAATCAAAAGATTTATAATGTGTTTTATGATGTTTGTTATTGTGAGTGATGTATTGCTGAAATAGCTCACGATCTTTTAGTAATAAAGGCATTAATACCCAATCGAGAATATCTAAATCGTCGCTATATATACCTTTAGGAGGATGCCAGTCAGCAGCTTTAAGTTGTCTAAAAGTCTTAGGGATTTCAGCATTTGGGCTATTACTTAAGGTATTAAGTGTTTGTGGGTATTTAATTAATCCCAATAGTGTGCGACGAGTTAAATTCATGCCAAAGTCTTTACTAAACGGCTCTAGTCTTGCCACAATTCGTAATGTTTGACCATTACCTTCAAAGCCACCGAAGTTACGCATCATATAATTTAATGCAACTTCGCCGCCATGACCAAACGGGGGATGACCAATATCATGAGCTAAACAAATAGACTCAATCAAGGTATCGTCATTAGGTAACAACCCATTACATTGTTTTTGGAATTTAGAGCGTAACTGCGCGGTAATGCCGGAACCAATTTGTGCGGCTTCTAAAGAATGTGTTAAACGGGTTCTGTAAAAATCACTTTGGCCACTGCCCATAACCTGAGTTTTCGATTGTAGGCGTCTAAATGCGGCGGAATGTAATATCCTAGCGCGATCACGCTGAAATGGGGTACGGTGGTCATGTTGACGCTTTGTCACACTCGTTTGTCGTCGCTCTACCCAAACCGAATTCATATTTATCCCGATGTTTTTTAAATTAAGCTTATTGTTCACAAACTTACATTACTCAATTTCACTGAATAATGCCAAGAAGAATGTCATTTTAAAAAAGGGATAAAATTATAATCATAGGTATTATACTAAATGCGCTAATTTTTTGATCATCTTCAAGTCGTCTTAATAACCAACATCCATGTTGGGTCAATCAAACGCTTTGTTATTGAAAACATCTCGTCTTTGAATTTTCGTCAATTAATTAAACTACTATTAGAAATGTATATGTTGATATTATTGTTTCGAGTTAGATTAAAGAAACTAATAAATGAAAGGTATAACCAAAATCTGGTAATGCACTTTATATGTAACTTGCTAGCCAAACTCTACAACTGCATTTAGAAGTAGAGTGGGATAATTATTTATTGGCGATAAATATAGCGCGTTTTGGGGCAGGATAACCCTCAATGGTTTTATTTGAGTCAAGAGGGTCAAGAAAATCTTTTAATGACTCAGTATCAATCCATTCAGTTTTTCGTTGTTCTTCTACATCGGTAACATCAGTATTTACCACTCTTACATTTTTAAACCCACAACGTTCAAGCCAAGCAATCATGGCTAAGCTACTTGGTAAAAACCAAACATTGCGCATTTTTGCGTATCGTTCACCAGGTACAAGTACGGTATTTTCGTCACCATCAACGATAAGAGTTTCTAATACCAATTCACCACCTGTAGTAAGTTGGCCTTTGAGTTGGTATAAAAAGTCGATAGGTGAACGACGATGATATAAAACACCCATAGCAAAAACTGTATCAAAAGAATTTAGTTCAGGTAGTTGCTCAACACCTAGAGGTAATAAATTCACGCTATCATCTTGAACAAAATGCTGAACAGCATTAAATTGCATCATAAAGAGTTGTGTTGGGTCTATGCCTACAACAAACTTAGCGCCAGCCCCTCGCATTCGCCAAAGATGGTAACCGCTACCACAGCCAATATCTAAGACATAACGATTTTTTAAATCACCGATATGCTTTACCAAACGATCCCATTTAAAATCTGAACGCCATTCAGTGTCAATATGAAGACCATGAATATGATAAGGGCCTTTGCGCCATGGTTTAAATTTTTTAAGTAAATTTTCTAAACGTTTATATTCACCCTGTGAAATATCATTCTCAATACCAACAGTCACGCTATTGTTAAGTTCAATTAACGAAGGGGACGTTTTTGGTAGTGCATCTAACGTTTTTTGCCAATGTTTAAATTCACCATGTAGCTCTTTATCTTGCCAATGTGTTAATTGTGCAGGTAAAACATTAAGCCAATGAGATAATCGATTTTGTGCGATTTGTTGATAAAAGTTATTAAAAGAAATCATTTGATTGCCACTAAAGATATGAAATTAAAGCATTGGAACCAAGGTGTTATATGGCTAAATCCAGATTTTTTAAGACGTTTTATATGAGTTTCTAAGTTATCGGTACGCATTACGTTTTCCAATGCTGTTCTTTTTTGTGCTATTTCAAGGTCACTGTAACCGTTTGCTTTTTTAAAGTTATGATGGAGATCAATCAACAACTCATTACATTGTTCATCGGGATCTGATATTTTTTCCGATAATATCAGCACCCCTCCTGGGTTTAAGCCATCAGATATTTTTTGAACCATTTCTTGGCGTAGCTCACGTTCTATAAACTGTAAAGTGAAGTTTAGGACCACCATCGAAGTATTATTGATATCACAGTTAAGAATATTACCTTCAATAATGTCAACTTGGACATCACCTTTAAAAGCATTTACATGCATTTTACAGCGTTCCACCATGGCTGAAGAGCTATCAATACCAATTATTTTACAGTGTTTGGCTGTAATGTTTTGTTTAATCGCTAACGTGGCGCTGCCCAGTGAGCATCCTAAATCAAAGACATTCGTATTATCTTTGACATATTGTTGACTGATCCTACCTATTGTATCAATGATAGTACTGTAACCTGGAACAGAACGTGTGATCATATCCGGAAATACTTCAACTACTTGAGCGTCAAAAGCAAAATCTTTAATTTGATTTTTCTTATTTGAAAAAATTAGATCGGGCTCTGATGAATGCATAGACAATGAACTTCAATGGAATTGATATTGGCGCGCATTTTATCTGAAATTTAGCTGCCAATCCACTTTTACTACAGTCCAGTATTGCTTAATTTTTGTTTGTTTTTTATTTTTGATGATTGTGTTCTTATCGGGATCTTCTCCACTTGCTAGACTCTTCTCTCTTGGAAATTTAGTCTTTTTATGAATTGTTCAATAGAGCTTAAATTACGTTATTAAGTTGAAAAATGGGGGAGGCTAGTATTTTGATTGTGATAAATTTATTGTTAATTTGTTTAATTCAATGAATATAGTATATGTCTTTCAAAACTAGCTGAACTAGAGTACTGATGAAATTAAGCGTATTGCTATCGATATCAATGCCAATACTTAAGGTTGCATGGGATCAGAAAATTGTGTATTTATAATATAGGAACATCTGTTATTAAAAATATGTACCGCGATGAAAACTTAAATCATCATTAAGAAATCACTTTTTAAGTTGTTTTATTATATAGAATGTAGTGTTTGTGAGATGTTTCTTTTGAAAAATGTAATACCTTTTATTTTTTTTATTTTATTGTGTAGTAGCAATACGCTTAATGCCCAAAGCAGTGAATTTAAAGTTCCTGAGCAACCAATATCCATAGCAATAAATAAAACATCTTATCCTTATCATTTTATTGATGAAGAAGGAGAGCCGGCAGGCTTGATGATTGATTTATGGGAAAACTGGGCAAAAAAGCAAGCGGTTGACATTGAATTTGTACCATTGGCATGGCAAGAAACTTTAGAAAGTGTTGCCAAACAACGTATTGATATTCATGCAGGCCTTTCAAAAACCAAATCAAGAGCAGACACCTTTAGTTTTACCTCGTCATTCTTTTCTCAAGACCAACATATATTTATTCATCGAGACGTTGTAAATGTAATGAGTTTAAAACAGCTAAATCCTTACGCAATTGGCGTCGTTAAGGGGTCAAGTCATATCGATACACTGAGTCAAATGAACCCCTCACTGAAACTACGGATTTATGAAAGTCGCAATCAACTCTACGACGCCGCTTTGGCAGAGGAAGTGGTTGCTTTTGCGGGCTCTGAAAAACTTTCAAAAAATTACCCTGAATATAAAAAATTAACGAATAGCTTCCCTTCATATAAAAAAATTAAATATCATCGCGGAGAATATACTTCTGCCGTGGCAAAAAATAATAATGCTTTGTTAGGATTCATTGTGCAGGGCTTCGCTAAAGTAACACAAAAAGAAAAGTCGAAGATTGAAACAAAATGGCTAGGATTTGATAAACAAACAGACACCCTATTATTAGCTTTCACGCCTGAATTACCGCCTTTTATGTCAGTATCACCAACAGGAGAAGCTCAAGGACTCTTTATCGATATTTGGCGATTATGGGCAGAGAAAATGGGTGAAAATGTTGAATTTGTCGCACAAAGCATGCCTACAGCGATTGATAAAGTTACAAATAGTGAAATAGATATTCATATTGCTTACCCTGAGTCTAATGCCACTTCAACGGGGTTATTAGTTGCCAAAGAAGTTTATGGTATTAATTCGGCCATTTATGTTTCTCGACGATTGAAAAATATTTTAAGCATTAAAGATCTTAGCGGTAAAGCAGTAGGTGTCTTTAATACAGCGCCGTACAAAAATGAGATAGCTAAAAAATATCCCTATTTAAAACTACGTTATTATAGCGGCTATAAAACGGCATTTAATGCCGTTGATAATGGTGAAATTGATGCTTTTGTCTCTTCAAGTGAAAATATGGGGGCGAAATTAGTTCAAAATAATCAACAATCTTCTTTCTATCGCTTGCCGACACCTAACTTTAGAGCAAATATTTATGCTTTAGTACAGGCTGAAAATAAAGAGTTAGCAGCCCAAATTCAAGAAGGTTTTGAGCAGTTATCTTCTGATAAGCTAATTGCATTGGAAAATCGTTGGCTAAATGATAAGAGCGTTAGTTATTTTAAGTACTTAGAAAGCAAAGTAGAACTAAATAGTGAAGAATTAGCATGGCAACTGCAACAAACAGAAATTAGAATAGGTGTTTTAGAGCACTGGTCTCCAATAGAATTTATTGATAAACAAGGACGGTTTGACGGTATAAATAAAGATATTTTGGACCTTATTCAACAACGAACTGATCTAAAATTCAAAGTTGTCCCATTTAAAAATTGGCAATCACTCTATCAAGGACTGCTTGATAATAAAATCGATATGTTGGCAAATGCAACGCCAACAAATGAACGTAAAGAAAACTTGCTATTTAGTCATTCATATTGGGACATACCATGGGTTGTTTTACATCCGCGAAATATTGGTGAACAGTTAAGTTTAGAAAGTTTCTATGGTAAACAAATTGCCATCATGAAAGGCTATCACCTAATTTCGGTTATTCAGCAAGAACATCCTAATATCTCATTAAGACTTGTGAATGATCTAGAAGAGGGGATGCAAGCTTTACAATCAGGAGTTGTAGATGGTTTTATTGAAAACCTAGCCACAACAACTGAGCTATTAAAACGTGAAAGCTTACTTCCTTTAATGATTTCTGTTGTTGAAAAAATTAACTTGGATAAAAATCATTTTGCAATTCGAAAAGACTGGCCAATTTTAAAAAACATATTGAATAAAGGATTAGCAACAATTTCTCCTATAGAAAAACAAGTTATTTATGAAAAATGGTTTGAAGTTAACATCGAAACAGGCCTTAACAGGAGTGTTGTGCTACGTGTTTCTGCGCAGATTGGTATCATACTTTTTATCATCATTGCCATAATAGTTGTCTGGAATCGTCGCCTATCTATTGAGATTAAAACACGTAAACGCCTTGAAGAAAAAATGAAACATATGGCAACTCATGATGAGTTAACGGGGCTGGCAAACCGTGTCTTATTAAAGGACAGACTAAATACATCTATTAGTTTCCATCAACGGCAAAAACTCAAAATTGGTGTTTTATTTATCGACATTGACGGTTTTAAGAATATCAATGATACCTATGGCCATGACGTTGGTGATGAGCTGTTGGTCCAAGTTGCAGATAAATTGACGACCTGTGTTCGCCAATCGGACACTGTTGTTAGGTTTGGTGGAGATGAGTTTGTATTATTATTGATGGGACTACATAAAAATAATGAAGCCTCTTTTGTTGCAGAAAAAGTATTGGAAGTTATGCAGAAGTCCTTTAAATTATCAGCTGCTACAGTGCATATTGGTTGTAGCATTGGTATTTCTATGTTTCCAGATGACGGACTGACTGACACGGACTTGCTCAAAGTAGCAGATACTTTGATGTATCGCGTAAAGGCTAATGGTAAAAATCATTATGTTTTCAATTCCACTACGCAGGGGCATTATCATATTTAGCCTTAATTTTGGAAATATACTCGTCTTACCTTAATATGCAGATATCAACTTGATTGTAATCAATTAAACTAGAAAATTAATTCCTTGCTAAGGAAAAAACCATTACCTTTTTAACGCACCTTGTACTGATTTCCAAGTTTTCTCTAAAATTGTATGTTGAAGTGGAATGAGTATTGAGTATCTGTAGTTATCTCACCTGAACTCGTGGTTATAAGTTGTTGATATAAAGGTAAAATCAATAATTTACCTTTATATCAAGTAAAAAGGTATATGACAGAAATAGCTCTAGCCTATCAATGCTTCATTTTATTCTATTATCAAAACACATGTTTATTGTTCCAAACTAAATATAAGTATCGATATCCGTAAAGGCAAAACGTTTCTGAATAACGCGTTATTTATTGTCATCTTAACGCCGAGAATCGACTAAAGGGGAATATTAAGCCCCTAGTTGAGGTTATTTAGATCATGCGTACAGATGTATGATGACATTGTTTATTATTGCTTTATAATGTCGGCAATTTTTTATCCTAATGAGCTACGTTGTTAACCTCTCTTGTTAACCCTGCTAGCACTCGTTAGTATTATCAGGAAACAGTCATGCGCGATCTTTATTGTGGTGAGGTGAATGAATCTCACGTTGGTCAGGAAGTTACTTTATGCGGTTGGGTAAACCGTCGTCGAGATTTAGGTGCGGTGATCTTTTTAGATCTTCGTGACCGTGAAGGTATTGTACAAGTTGTTTATGATCCTGACTTACCCGAAGTCATCGCAAAAGCGAATACTTTACGTAATGAGTTTTGTGTACAAATTAGAGGTAAAGTCCGCGCTCGCCCTGAAGGTCAAATTAATAAAGACATGAAAACAGGTGCTATTGAGATCTTAGGCTTAGAGCTTAATATCTTAAATAAATCAGCACCATTACCATTAGATTCAAATCAAAAGAACTCTGAAGAACAACGTCTAAAATACCGCTATCTAGATTTACGTCGTAGTGAGATGACTGAACGTATGCGCTTTCGCGCAAAAGTCACTTCAAAGGTACGCCAGTCGCTTGAAGACCAAGGTTTTTTAGATATTGAAACACCAATATTAACAGCGGCAACACCTGAAGGTGCACGTGATTATTTAGTACCTAGTCGTACACACAAAGGGCAATTTTTTGCATTGCCGCAATCACCACAATTATTTAAGCAATTGTTGATGATGTCGGGTATGGAGCGTTATTACCAAATCGTAAAATGTTTCCGTGACGAAGACTTACGTGCTGACCGTCAACCTGAATTTACTCAAATCGATATTGAAACTTCGTTTATGAGTAGTGACCAAGTAATGGAAGTTGCAGAAACAATGATCGTTAACCTATTCAAAGAGTTAATGGATGTTGATTTAGGCACATTCCCACGTATGACCTATTTAGAAGCGATGACACGTTTTGGTTCGGATAAACCAGACTTGCGTAATCCATTAGAGTTAATTGATGTTGCTGACATCTTAAAAGATGTAGAGTTTAAAGTTTTCTCTGGTCCTGCAAATGACGAAAAAGGTCGTGTTGCAGTCATTTGTATACCCGGTGGCGCATCGAAATTCTCACGCAAGGGTATTGATGAACTGACGAAGTTCGTTGGCATTTATGGCGCGAAAGGTATGCCGTGGATGAAGGTTAATGATATTGATGCCGCACTAGCCACGGGAAGCGAAGGTTTACAATCGCCGATATTAAAGTTCTTAAACCCAGATGCTGTTAACGCGTTACTTAAGCGTACAAATGCTAAAACAGGCGATATTATTTTCTTCGGCTCAGATACTTATAATGTAGTAACAGAATCACTTGGTGCATTACGCCTTAAAATAGGTGAAGACCTTGAATTATTACAAGGTGAATGGAAACCATTATGGGTTGTTGATTTCCCAATGTTTGAAGAAATCGATGGACACATGCATGCGCTTCATCATCCGTTCACTGCCCCTAGTCACTTAACTGCTGAGCAATTGGAAGCTAATCCTGTTGGCGCCTTATCAAATGCTTACGATATGGTACTTAACGGCTGTGAATTGGGTGGTGGTTCTGTACGTATCCATAACCAAGATATGCAAGCAGCAGTGTTTAGAATTTTGGGTATAAGTGACGAAGAAGCACAAGAGAAATTTGGTTTCTTACTTGAGGCATTACAATACGGTGCTCCACCACATGCTGGTCTTGCGTTTGGTTTAGACCGTTTAGTGATGCTAATGACCGGCGCCAGTTCAATTCGTGACGTAATGGCATTTCCAAAAACTACAACAGCGGCTTGCCCATTAACAAATGCACCAGGTAAAGCCAATCCAGCACAGTTAGTTGAATTAGGTATAGCGTGTTTACCTAAAGAAAATAAATCTAATACTGGCGAGTGTTGATTTAGTCGCATAAAACACTGATAGTAAGTGACTTCAGTTGACAAACTAAAAACGTATTGACTGACTCGTCAATACGTTTTTTCTTTATGGAAAGTATAAAAATAATTTATGACCATTATTTTGGGGATAGATCCCGGTTCACGAATTACTGGCTACGGGGTAATTAAACAACAAGGGCGTAATTTTACCTATTTAGGTAGTGGTTGTATCAAAGCCTTTTCTGCAGATAAAGATAGTGCTGAAAATGATTTTTCGGTACGTTTACAAACTATCTTTGCAGGTGTTTCTGAGTTAATTATCCAGTTTCAACCTGATATGTTTGCAATTGAACAAGTCTTTATGGGGGTGAATCCTGGTGGCGCTTTAAAGCTAGGTCAGGCACGAGGTGCAGCCATTGTCGCAGCAACCAATACTGGGCTTAGCGTTGCAGAATATTCAGCAAGACAAATTAAGCAATCTGTTGTAGGAACCGGTGCTGCAGATAAGTCGCAAGTACAACATATGGTTAAGTCCATTTTAAAACTTGCAGGCACTCCTCAAGCTGATGCCGCTGACGCATTGGCCGTTGCTTTGTGTCATGCTCATAGTCACGAATTAATTAGTAAATTATCAGGACAAGTGAAAAAAACGGTCCGTGGTCGTCTACGTAGATAAGTCCTCAATAGGATAAATGACTTCCAACAGTAGTAAACCTGCAGTTTTTAACATTGCTAATCTAGGTATTTGGTATTATGCAGAATAGTAAGATAATTAAACTAAAAAATATCGGCTTTGTTGAGTTATTAACGGCATCCTTTACTCAGCAGAGCTTTAATAACCACTTTCACGACGAGTTTTGCTTTGGTGTGGTTGAATCAGGACAGTTAGACTTTAATTATCGAGGTAAGAAAGTTTCGGCGAATAAAGGCATTATCAACCTCTGTAATCCTGGTGAAGTTCATGATGGTTTTACAAAAATAGGTTGGGCCTATCGAATGTTCTATGTTGACCCGATGTTAATGAAAGAACTAAGTAGTGAGATTAGTGGCAAACATAACGATATCCCTTTTTTTAAGGAAGGCATTATCGAAGATGATTTTTTATCACAACAACTACTTTCGTTACATCGATTGATGAGTGATGAGCACGTTTTTATTATAGAAAAAGAAGAGATGTTTTTACGAGTCGTCACGGATTTTATTAAAAAACATGCTGATAGTTTTATTCCTATAGCCGCATTAACCTCATCAAAACCAATGATTAATAATGTCATCGCTTATATTAATGAAAACTTATCACAAGAGTTATTGGTTTCACAATTAAGTGAGCTGGCCGGACTTAGCTTATTTTATTTTATTCGCTCTTTTAAAAAAGAAACAGGCTTAACGCCAAAAGAATATGTTATTCAGCAGCGTATCAATAAGGCGACAGCACTTATTCAAAAGCAGCACCACAAAAATTTACCTTTGAATCAAATCGCACTTGAATGTGGTTTTTATGATCAAAGCCATATGAATAAATACTTTAAATTCTATAAAGGTTTGACACCGTCCAACTATTTGTAACGTTGTAATTTAGATAGAGCAAATTTTTACAATACGATATATGAGTACTTCTGTAGTCTTTAAGTTTTTCTAGTTGAGTTTAAAGACAATTATGATCACTTTGGAATATATTCTTGCAGCACTGGTTATTATTTTAATACCTGGTACTGGTGTTATTTATACTGTTGGTATTGGTTTAGTGCATAACCGTTTATCAATGATTTATGCAGCTTTGGGGTGTACGTTATCAATTACGCCTCATTTACTGGTAAGTATATTTGGACTGTCGGTATTGTTTAATTCGAGCACTGTATTATTTAATGTCGTTAAGTTTCTAGGTGTTATATATTTACTTTACATGGCTTTTAATTTGTTTATTGATAAAGGTGTAATGCAATTTACTGCAGATGAGCTGAAAGTGGCTAACACTAGAATTATGAAAAATGGTTTCTTAGTTAATTGTCTTAATCCTAAACTATCCATTTTCTTTTTAGCATTCATTCCACAGTTTATATCGAAATCTAGTGACTCGCCGTTATTGTCGATGTTTATATTAGGCATCGTTTTTATGTTAATGACTTTTATCGTATTTGTGATTTATGGCTACTTTGCTAATCGACTTCAACAAAAAGCCGCCCAATCTAATAAAGTGATTAAATATATTCAAAAAATTTTCGCGATTATTTTTACCATATTAGCTTATAAAATGGCCAATATCTAAGTCTGTTTAATTTAATGTTTACTGTATAAATATATAGTGATATGGTGGCGAAAAATGTCATTAATAGTTGATGTATTAATGAACTTGTATCGTATAAAAGGGTGGTATTGCAGTGATTGGTCGTTTACGTGGTGTGTTATTGGAAAAAATGGCACCTGAGGTCTTAATTGAATGTCATGGTGTGGGCTATGAAGTCACGATGCCAATGACCAGTATTTATGCGCTGCCGGAATTAAATAAAGAGGCTATTGTTTATATTCATTTTGTTGTTCGTGAAGATGCACAGTTGCTTTATGGTTTTGCCAATAAGGTAGAAAGAAAGCTTTTTCGTTTATTAATTAAAGTCAATGGTGTTGGACCAAAACTTGGCTTGGCTATTCTCTCAAGTATGTCGGCTGATCAGTTTGTGAGTTGTGTTAGCCATGATGATTTAAGTACCATAGTTAAGATACCCGGTGTAGGTAAAAAAACAGCAGAACGTTTACTCATTGAAATGCGTGACCGACTTAAAGATTGGCAAATGAATATTGAAACACCTGCGACAGACGCCGTATCTACTAGTAGTATTTATGAAAATACCTTTGTTAATAATGCTAAAGGTGATGCCATTAATGCACTTGTTTCTTTAGGTTATAATCAATCACAAGCTGATAAAGCGGTAAAAGCTATCTATCAAGATGGTATGAGCAGTGAAGACTTGATCCGTGATTCATTGAAAGCAATGTTATAAGATCAATAAAGTAAATGATTAATAGGAAGTTGAGAAAAATATGATTGAAGCAGATCGTCTAATCGAACCTATGATAATGCCTGAAGAAGAGGGTGTTGATCGTGCTATTCGTCCCAAAATGCTTACGGATTACACCGGACAAGATCATGTAAAAAAACAAATGGAAATATTTATTGCAGCAGCTAAAAAACGTGAAGAGCCGCTTGACCATTTGCTGATTTTTGGTCCGCCAGGTTTAGGTAAAACAACATTGGCAAATATTGTGGCAAATGAAATGGGGGTAAGTATTCGTACTACTTCAGGTCCTGTTTTGGAAAAGGCCGGAGATTTGGCCGCCCTATTAACCAACTTAGAAGAAAACGACGTATTATTCATTGATGAAATTCATCGCTTAAGCCCTGTCGTAGAAGAAATTCTTTACCCGGCGATGGAAGATTATCAATTAGATATTATGATCGGCGAAGGGCCTGCGGCTCGTTCTATTAAATTAGACTTACCTGCATTTACCTTGATTGGTGCGACAACTCGTGCAGGAGCGTTAACTTCACCATTAAGAGATCGTTTTGGTATTGTTCAACGTCTAGAATTTTACAATACTAAAGACCTGACGGAGATAGTTAAACGCTCAGCCTACTTTTTAAATCTAAGCATTGACGAAGAAGGTGCATTTGAAGTTGCGCGACGATCACGTGGAACGCCTCGTATTGCTAATCGGTTATTGCGCCGCGTTAGAGATTATGCTGATGTGAAAACAGCAGGGGTTGTTTCCCAAGACACTGCTGCATTAGCATTAGATATGCTAGAGGTTGATAGTGAAGGCTTTGATATTATGGATCGAAAATTGTTACAGGCAATTATCGAAAAGTTTATGGGCGGCCCTGTTGGACTAGATAATGTTGCGGCAGCAATAGGTGAAGAAAGAGAAACGATTGAAGATGTATTGGAGCCATTTTTAATCCAACAAGGCTTCTTGCAACGTACACCGCGAGGACGCATTGCCACCGATCGAGCATATTTGCATTTTGGTTTAGAAAGACCAGAAAGTTAGTGTTTGTTAATATTTATTATGCTTCTATATCTAAGGATCTTGAATTAGTTTTAGTATACAAGCGAGGTAATGCCTGACTGTAAACGTTATCATATGCAAGATACGTTTTTTAGCCAGATTTTAGACAAAAAAAAGCCCACATCAAATAATGTGGGCCAACTTAATAAAATAAGTTGCTAGAAGGAAATCCGGTTTCAGATAACATATCAGAGAGAATAGTATGTAAAAAGCTATTCAACGTTAACTGTCTAATGATATACCAGTCAGCGATACTGGGGTAATCAATGCGCTAGCTCAGAGAACAACGCTATAATAAGATTTTATATTGCCGCTGACAAACTAAATAATCTTATCATTCGCATTAGAAAAACTAATGTCAAATATCTTCTTTTATAATCATCTACACAAAGTGATACAAATAACTTCATCAAAAAGTGGGAAATTTCATAAATAATATGAATCTAGCCGCTTAAAGCCTTGTCGTATACAAGCTTTATCTATTAGTATATAGCCACTAAAAGTTAATTGAACGTTGAGTTAGGTAAATACCCGTTAATGCCAGAAAATAAGAATAATTTTCAGCTAAGAGTTTATTACGAAGATACTGATGCTGGTGGCATTGTCTATCATGCTAATTATTTAAAGTTTTTTGAACGAGCTCGAACAGAGTGGTTACGTGATAAAGGGTTAACGCAATCATTTTTTTTAGAACAAAACATGGGTTTTGTGGTCACAAGAGTTGAAATTGACTATGTTGCCTCAGCCAAGCTTGATGATTCACTTAACGTGACCTCACTAATAAGTGAATATAAACGCGCTAGTCTGGTGTTTAACCAGAAAATGACTAATCAAGAACAGCAAACTTTATGCACTGCTATTGTGCGTGTTGCTTTTGTTGATTTTGGTAAAAGTAGGCCTTGTCCCATCCCCAAAAATATATTAGGAGCGTTAGAACGTGTCAGCTGAATTTTCATTTTTAGATTTATTTTTACAAGCCAGTTTTTTAGTCCAATCAGTTATGTTTATTTTACTTGGTTTTTCTGTTGCCTGTTGGGCAATGATATTTCAGCGCAGCAAAGCGTTAAATACAGCTCAAGGACAGCTACAAACTTTTGAAGACAAATTCTGGAGTGGCTCTGATTTAAATAAACTATATAACGAAGTGTCTGCTCGCAATCACATCTTTGGTATTGAAAGCCTATTTGTTGCCGGCTTTAAAGAATTTGCTCGTTTGAGAAAAAGTAACATCACCTCTCCGAGTGAAATAGTTGATGGCACTCATCGAGCAATGCGCGTCGCATTATCAAGAGAAGTTGACAGTTTAGAAACCAACCTGCCTTTTATGGCTACAGTTGGTTCAATTAGTCCTTACATTGGTTTATTTGGTACGGTTTGGGGCATTATGAACTCATTTATTGCTATCGGTGCACAAGAAAATGCAACACTTGCCAGTGTAGCTCCTGGTATCGCAGAAGCTCTTATTGCAACAGCCATGGGCTTGTTTGCGGCGATTCCTGCCGTTATGGCCTTTAACCGTTTTAGTCATAAAGTTGAAAAACTTGAAAATGGTTATGGTAATTTTATGGAAGAATTTTCGAGTATTTTACAACGTCAAACAGCAAACGAACAACAGAAGCAGTCATAGCTGATATAAGGTAATACTCATATGTATAAACGAGTTAGACGTCGTAAAGTCGCAGAAATTAACGTTGTACCTTACATCGATGTAATGTTAGTTTTACTGATAATTTTTATGGTTACCGCTCCGTTAGTAACGCAAGGTGTTAAAGTCGATTTACCACAAGCGAGTGCAGAGCCCTTGTCAAAAGATAGTAAGCCACCTTTGGTTGCCTCTGTTGATGCCCAAGGACAGTATTATTTAGCTGTAGGTACAAGCAAAAATGAACCGATGACAGCCGAAGAAGTTGCCACTGTTGTTGCTGCCCATTTACAACTTGAACCCGACACACCGGTAGTTGTTAATGGTGATGGAGCGGTTTCTTATGATGCTGTTATTCAATTAATGGTGCTTTTGCAGCAAGTGGCGGGTGTGCCGTCGGTTGGTTTAATGACAGATTCGTCGGAGAAATAGAGCTTGAGTCAGAAGTTTACGATAGCCTTAACCCTTAGCATAACAATGCATGTTGTACTTATTATCGGTTTGTTCGTTGGCGACTTTTCTACACCACCCAAACCGACGCCGGCTGCAAGTGAAGTGCAACCTATTCAAGCCGTTGCTATAGATAAACGCCAAGTGGAAGCGCAAATAAATAAGATCAAAAAGAAAAAATCAGACGATGCTAAGCGATTAAAAGATCTTGAAAAACGGGTTGCCTCTGCTAAAAAACAACGTTCAAAAGAAGAAAAGCGTATTAAGGATTTAGAACGACAACGCAAGAAAAAAGAAAAAGAAAAGAAAAAAGCTGATGATGCCGCTAAAAAATCGAAAGCAAAAGCTGTTGCAGCGGAAAAAGATCGCAAGAAAAAAGTTGCAGAAAAACAAACGGCAGATAAAGCGGCAGCAGATGCAAAAGCAAATCGCTTAAAAGAAGAGCGTGCAGCCAAAAAAGCAGATGATTTACGTAAAAAAAGGGCTGCTGAACGTAAGCGTAAAGAACAAGCTGCACGAGAATTAGCGGAACAAGAAAAACTGCTTGAACAACAAATGGCAGAAGAGATGGCTAATCGTCAACAAGCAAGGCGTCAACAAATGATGACTGAAGTTGGACGTTTCACGGCGTTGATTACACAAACTATTCAGCGGAATTTAATTACTGACCGTAGTACGATGGAAGGTAAGTCATGTAAATTAACCATAAGCCTTGCTCCATCCGGCTTTGTGACAAATGTACGGCCTGGGCAAGGTGACAGGTCGGTATGTGATGCTGCTAAAACGGCGATATACAAAGCAGGGACTTTACCTGTATCTAAAGACCCTGAAGTTTTTAAAGAAATGAGTACAATCAGTTTAACGGTAGTGCCAGAATTTAATTAGTTATAACCACTTGGATAATAAACAAAAACTATGATGAAATATAAATTATTATTAATTTTTTTAGTTACTTTATTCTCAAATCGAGTATTTGCGACATTAGAAATAGTTATCACCGAAGGTGTTGATAGTGCGAGACCTATTGCGGTATTACCTTTTAAATGGACAGGCTCAGGAGTTATGCCTGAACGCTTATCGAAAGTAATTAGTGATGATTTATTACGTAGTGGTAAATTTAGCCCTATTAATGAATTAAGATTTCCGCAAGTTCCCAGTCATGATAGTGAAATCGATTATGCTGCTTGGGCAAGCGAAGGTGTTGAAGCCATTATTATTGGTCAAGTAAATGAAGTATCCTTAAATCGTTACCAAGTAAAATATCAGCTGGTTGATGTCATTCGAGGTCAAATAACCGGTGGTCAAACACAAATGTTGAGTAATGGCGAACTCGTACAAACCTCTGATCATATCTATGATGAAAGCACCGTTGAAATAGGTGTTGAGCAATTTCGTCGTTACGCACATCGCATTAGCGATGTTGTTTATGAAAAATTAACGGGTAGTCGTGGTGCATTTTTAACCAAAATAGCTTATGTTATTGTGCGTGATCAAGGAAAGTATCCTTATCAACTCGTTATCGCTGATTATGATGGTTTTAATGAGCATGTATTGTTAAGTTCAAAAGAACCATTAATGTCACCACATTGGCACCCAAATGGTAACCAATTAACTTATGTAACTTTTGAAAATCATCAAGCACAAATTTTTGTTATCGATATATATTCAGGAAAAAGAACGATGCTCAGTTCTTTTTCGGGAATAAATAGTGCGCCACGCTGGTCACCTAATGGCCAACAGATCGCAATGGTATTGTCTAAAGATGGCAATCCAGAACTTTACGTGATGGAGTTGGCAACCAAGAAATTACGAAGAATTACTCGACATCGTGCGATTGATACGGAGCCAAGTTGGAGTCCAGATGGTAATTCATTGATATTTAGTTCAGAACGGGGTGGAAAATCACAGCTTTATCGCGTAAATTTAGTCGACGGTAAAGTAAGAAGACTGACTTTTGATGGTGAAATGAATCTTGGTGGTTCATTAACTCCTGATGGCCGTCAACTTGTGATGGTAAATAGAACGCGAGGACAGTATCATTTAGCTAAACAAGAGTTAAGTTCTGGAATTTTCCAAGTATTAACAAAAACTCGTTTAGATGAATCGCCAAGTATTTCACCGAATGGTGGAATGATAATATATAGTACCTTGCACAATAATAGACAAGTTTTAAGTTTAGTTTCTGTAGATGGTCGATTTAAAGCACGCTTACCCGCTCTTAATGGAGAAGTTAAAGCACCAGCATGGTCGCCATTTTTATAATAATTAGTAAACCATTTGATTTTGAATAATAAGGAATAATAAAATGCGCTTGAATAAAACTGTTAAAGCCCTCGCCGTTGCTTTGCCTATGTTGGCATTGGCTGCATGTAGCTCAAATTCTGAAACAGAAGAGCAAAGCCAAGTTGATACTAACGCACAAACAACCACCAGTGTTGAAGACAACGTTCAAGTAACAGCTGCACAACGTGCTGCTGAAATTGAAGAACAAAAACGTCAACAAATGGAAAAATTACGTGCTGAACATATCGTGTATTTTGACTTAGATACGTCAACAGTAAGCGGTCAGTTTTCATCTATCTTAGACGCACATGCTACATTTTTAAATATGAATTCAAATGTATCAGTTTTAGTAGAAGGCCATGCCGATGAGCGTGGTACACCAGAATACAACATTGCCTTAGGTGAACGTCGTGCTAAAGCTGTTGTTACTTACTTAGAAAACCTAGGTGTTTCATCATCACAATTAACTGTTGTTAGTTATGGCGAAGAAAAACCTATGGTGAAAAGCCGTAATGAAGACGCTTTTGCTAAAAATCGTCGTGCCGTATTAGTTTACTAATCGAGGATGTAAATGAAACTGAGTAAAGTTTTATTTGGGGTACTCTGTGCTGCTAATACCTATGTAGTAGCAGCTGCTGAGCCAGCTCCTGTGATTGATGCAAGTCGAAGTAATGTTCTTAATGCAGTGCCTTTAAGCCTTGTTGATAGACTATCTAATCTAGAACGTAAACTTGATGCGCGTAATCGGGCTCAAATTAAAGTTCAAAGTCAATTAGATGAATTACAAAACGAAGTCAATGACCTAAGAGGTGTAACAGAATTACATACTCATCAATTGGGCCAGGTATTAGAGCGTCAACGAGAGCTTTATCAAGAGCTTGATCGTCGGGTTACTAAGGCACTTGCACCTACCAATCAAGTTCCGGCTGCTATTGTCGCACCTACATCAGATGGTAATGTTAATTACAGCAATGATTTGACTGAAAATGAAGCTTATGACCGTGCAGTAAATATGGTCTTAAAGGATAAGCGTTACGATCAAGCGATTCCTGAATTTAGAGCTTTTAACAAAACTTATCCACAGTCAACTTATGCTGCTAATGCGCATTATTGGTTAGGTCAATTGTTATTTAACAAAAATGAGTTGGCTGAGGCAAAAGTAGAATTTGAATCGGTTGTTAATCAGTTCCCTGATTCGAGAAAACGTAGTGACTCGATGCTTAAACTTGCAATGGTTGAACAAAAGCAAAATAATTTAGCAGTAGCTATTACTATATATAAAAAGTTAATTGCTGAATATCCAAAGTCTAGTGCGGCAAAATTGGCACAACCTCGTTTGACTAGCTTATCTCAATAAAATGATATGAAGTTCGAAATAGATAACTTTAAACCTCTAATGTTATCTTTTCGTCTTTATTGAGTGATGATAACTTGCCCTATGTGCTTTCTTTTTATGCAGAAATAAATAAAAAGATAAAAAACTTAAATTTATTGTTGCACTAAAATAAATTGTGAGTATTATATGCGGCGCGTTCAGGCACCAAGTGGACACAATGTCGGCCGTTAGCTCAGTTGGTAGAGCAGTTGGCTTTTAACCAATTTGTCGAAGGTTCAAATCCTTCACGGCCGACCACTTTAATTTTCACATCAAAAATTGAAGACAATTAAAACAGTGTTGATAATGTTTTAGTTGAAATACAAATCAACAATGTCGGCCGTTAGCTCAGTTGGTAGAGCAGTTGGCTTTTAACCAATTTGTCGAAGGTTCAAATCCTTCACGGCCGACCACTTAAATTATATTGAATGAGAATGATAGTAATGAAAGCCAAGGCTTTTAACATTTTTATCCAAAGTTAGTTCGAAGGTTAAAATACTTCAGAGCTGACGACATTAACTTTTATCTATAAGTTAATTACAGTTAAAACAGTGTTGATAATGTTTTAATTGAAATACAAATCAACATTGTCGGCCGTTAGCTCAGTTGGTAGAGCAGTTGGCTTTTAACCAATTTGTCGAAGGTTCAAATCCTTCACGGCCGACCACTTATTTGTTTGAATAAGAACTGTAAGAGAAAAGCTAAGGCTTTTAACATTTTTATTCAAGGTTAGTTCGAAGTTTCAAATACTTCATTACAGACCACTTCTTTATTCACTTCAAAAAATAATATAGCAATTTATATTGCAAGTCGTATTTGATTGACTATAAATAACTCATTGTCGGCCGTTAGCTCAGTTGGTAGAGCAGTTGGCTTTTAACCAATTTGTCGAAGGTTCAAATCCTTCACGGCCGACCACTTCTTTATTTGAATATGAACTGCAGTAGGAAATCCAAAGCTTTTAACGTTTTATTCAAGTTTGATTCGAGGATTAAAGTTCTTCCATGGCCGACCACTTCTTTATTTGATTATGAACTGCAGTAGGAAATCCAGAGCTTTTAACCTTTTATTCAAGTTTGATTCGAGGATTAAAGTTCTTCCACGGCCGACCACTTCTTTATTTGATTATGAACTGCAGTAGGAAATCCAGAGCTTTTAACCTTTTATTCAAGTTTGATTCGAGGATTAAAGTCCTTCACGGCTGACCACTTCTTTATTTGAATATGAACTGTAGTAGGAAATCCAGAGCTTTTAACCTTTTATTCAAGTTTGATTCGAAGATTAAAGTCCTTCACGGCCGACCACTTCTTTATTTGATTATGAACTGCAGTAGGAGATTCAGAGCTTTTAACGTTTTATTCAAGTTTGATTCGCGGATTAAAGTCCTTCACGGCTGACCACTTCTTTATTTGAATATGAACTGCAATAGGAAATCCAGAGCTTTTAACCTTTTATTCAAGTTTGATTCGAGGATTAAAGTCCTTCACGGCCGACCACTTCTTTATTTGAATATGAACTGCAGTAGGAAATCCAGAGCTTTAACGTTTATATTCAGGTTGTTTGAAGATAAAATCCCCCCTTAGTTAACCACTTCTACTTGATTAATATTTACTACCAACTACCTCTTCCTTTTTTCATTGTATTATCCATTGCGAAGCTAAAGCTTTTAACTATTGAATTTTGCTTATCTCGTGATTAATAACCTTCACGGTCGATAATTTCTGTTTATTTCATAATATTGTTAGTTCGAACACAAAGACCTTAATCAATTAGTAAAATTAACTTGAAGTTAGCACGAATAAAATAACTTATATCCCTTAATTATTAGAGTAAGTAATCTATAGTACACATTCCAAATACTTTAATTTATAATTGCTTCGTTTTTAAAGCGCATATAGAGAATGAGTAATGACGCAAAGCAATTTAGCAGTAGAATATGATTTTCAATTTCCAACCAAGCCTAAGCCGCTATCACCTGATCAACAAGCTCAGTTTAAAGCGAGTATCAAAAAGTTATTAATTGAAAAAAATGCCGTACTTATCGCTCATTATTATACTGACCCTGTCATTCAAGCATTAGCTGAAGAAACAGGTGGCTGTGTTGCTGACTCTCTTGAAATGGCACGTTTTGGTAACAACCATTCAGCCACAACGTTGATTATTGCTGGTGTTCGCTTTATGGGGGAAACGGCTAAAGTATTAACACCTGAAAAAACAGTGGTTATGCCCTCGTTAGATGCGACTTGTTCATTAGACTTAGGTTGTCCGATAGAAGAGTTTAATGCTTTTTGTGATCAACACCCTGATCGCACGGTAGTCGTTTATGCAAATACTTCAACAGCCGTAAAGGCAAGAGCAGATTGGATTGTTACGTCATCATGTGCGTTGGAAATAGTTGAGCACTTAGATGAGCAAGGTGAAAAAATTCTTTGGGGCCCCGATCGTCATCTAGGTGCCTACATTCAAAAGCAAACTCAAGCTGATATGTTAATGTGGCAGGGCGCTTGTATCGTTCATGACGAGTTTAAAACCAAAGCTTTGACAGACATGAAAAGCTTACATCCAGATGCTGCTATCTTAGTCCATCCAGAGTCACCTAGTGAGATAATAGAACTTGCAGATTCCGTAGGCTCTACAAGTCAATTGATCAAAGCTGCGCAAGATATGCCAAACAAAAAATTCATCGTAGCGACAGACAGGGGCATATTTTATAAAATGCAGCAACTTTGTCCTGAGAAAGAATTTTTTGCCGCCCCTACTGCAGGAGAAGGGGCTACGTGTCGTAGCTGTGCACAATGTCCATGGATGGCAATGAATGGCTTAAAAGAGATTGAAGAGGCGCTGCTTTCGCCTGAAGGCAAAGAGGTCCTAGTTGATATGTCATTACGTGATGGTGCCTTAAAGTCATTAGATCGCATGCTTACTTTTAATGCCGCTCATATTGAAAGTCGTGGCTAATATTGTCAGTGAATGGCAATGAATGGTTTAAAAGAGATTGAAGAGGCATTGCTTTCTCCCGAAGGAAAATAGGTCCTAGTCGATATGTCATTACGTGACGGTTCCTTAAAGTCGTTAGATTGTATGCTTACTTTTAATGCCACTCTTATTGAAAGCCGTGGCTAATATTGTCCATGGATGGCAATGAACGGCTTAAAAGAGATTGAAGAGGCGCTGCTTTCTCCTGAAGGGAAAGAAGTCTTTGTTGATATGTCACTTCGTGATGGTGCATTAAGATCATTAGACCGCATGCTTACCTTTAACACCGAATTTGCTGAAAGCCGTAGCTAGGCGGTTAATTGATTTTTGGCTATAAAATAATCACTTAGTCATAGAGTCAATAAATTAAGTTGCGTTATTCTGTTAATTTCCCTAATATAGCGCGGCTTATCAATAGCTCGATAAGTTTTATATAGGTGACCTTGTACTTGTATGAGGGAGTGGCTACCAAGGTGGCCCTTGAATATGGTATTGTCACGCCTAGCGTGCTCAGTCATATTGCCAGAACGTGAAGAAAACACGTTAACTTATCAATACAATTAAGTAGTATAGGTAACGTGTCCGAGAGGCTGCCAAGGTGAATATCACGCCTAGCGTGCTCAGTCATATTGCCAGAACGTGAAGAAAACACGTTAACTTATCAATACAATTAAGTAGTATAGGTAACGTGTCCGAGTGGCTGCCAAGGTGAATATCACGCCTAGCGTGCTCAGTCATATTGCCAGAACGTGAAGAAAACACGTTAACTTATCAATACAATTAAGTAGTATAGGTAACGTGTCCGAGTGGCTGCCAAGGTGAATATCACGCCTAGCGTGCTCAGTCATATTGCCAGAACGTGAAGAAAACACGTTAACTTATCAATACAATTCAAGTTATATAGGTGACGTGTCCGAGTGGCTGAAGGAGCACGCCTGGAAAGCGTGTAAAGGGCAACCTTTCGAGAGTTCGAATCTCTCCGTCACCGCCATTCTCTCTTCTGCAAATTACTTTTTTGACAATACCTCGTTATCTTCCTAAACCACTTTTCGCTTGAACTATTTATTGCATTTTAATCTTGAACATTTTGTTGCAGTGGCGAAATTCTCTTGATAGACGTTGACCTTCTCTGCGCTGCTATATGAAATCTGAAAATCATTGTTGTTGTGGTTAAATCACTTTCTATGGGCTTGAATAAAAGAATGAATAAGTTTCTATTTAAGTTGTGGTGATACACATACACTGCTAGTTTTGTTACTTAATGATGAACAGTTCATGAAATAACAATAAATTAGTGAGTCGTTTGTTAAAACGAAGGACGTATAAATTTGACTAAATATTTTATTCATATGAAAAAGTTAATACTAAATTTTGTCGTTTTAGTTAGCTGGCAGTTTATCTTTGTTCCCATAGTTTTTGCATCTGTTGATGATTCTCAAGAGCCTATAAAAATAGGAAGCTATTTGACATCCGGCTTAATTACAGAAGATGGTGCCGGCATGTTTAATAAGCTGAACAATGCTATTTTCATGGAGATGGACCAAAACATCCATTTAAGTCTTTCGTCTTTAAATCGGGCGAGAAAAGGTATTAAAGATGGAAAGTTATCAGCTTATTTCCCTGAATTATGGGAAAACCTACCAGGAGAAAAGCATCAATATATTGTTTCCATACCGTTTTTTTATAAACGCATAATATTATTCACACTAAAAGACTCTGCTTTGACAGAACTCACAGATTTTAAAGATGAATTTTTGGGTATTGTTAAGGGATTTTCATATGGAAAAGAAATAAAAACCAGTCCACATTTAAACCTAATTTCACAAGAAAACGACTTTATCAATATTAAACTACTTCTAAATGAGCGTATAAGTGGTGTTCTTGGTGGTTACCCAGGAACAGTGATGGCCGTAAAAAAAACTGATACGACCAATAAAGTCCATTACGATTTAGATAAACCCATCGCTGTTTTAGAAAGCTTTTATGTTTGTAAGAACGATCCTGATGGCGTGAAATTATGCAATTCTATTAATAAGGCTATCAAATCTTTAATGCGAAAGGGGATATTGGAGTTAAATGAAGACACTGGATTTAGCCAATTCAACTCAACTAATTATCACAAGTCGATTTGAAATGCTAAAGGAGTTGATCATTACTAAAGCTTGAATGAAGAACTGACATCATCGGCTAATTTATTTTTGATAATCAGCCAATGTCTTCATTATGATAAATTCATTTCTATTTTCTGTTCAACGAGCAATAAAAATTAGCTCACCGCTAAAGGCGTCTAAGTAAAAAACAAATATTTCACAACATAACAATAGAAGTCAGCCTTAACCTTATAGCTGACATCTAATGTGTATTTTTACAGGTCTTTACTTGCAACATGAATCAGAAATGCATTTCTAGTAACTGCTAACATTAATGTAAATAACATATAGAACATGCTTCCTCCACCTCCACCACTTGAACTGTTCGTTGGTGGTGGCGGGGCAGGAACATCATTAACCGTAATGTTGACTGCACTGGACGATGACAAGTGGCCATCGTTAACTGTTACCATAAATGTTAATACTGTTGTTGAACTCACACTAGGAGCAGTGAAACTAGGTGTTGCGCTTGTATTATCACTCAAAGAGGCTGATGTACCAGAAGTTTGTGACCATTCAAATTGAATAGTATCGCCATCGGGATCTTCACTAAGTGAAGCATTTAATGTGACTAGCGCTCCTTCATTAACTGTTTGGTCTTCTCCCGTATTGGCGATAGGAGGATTGTTGGGCAATAACGTTATTTTATATATTGAGCCGGTAGTTCCCGATGGGACACCGTCAGTATTGGCCAATACATAAAGTTCACCTTGCGCGTCTTGGCCAAAGCCAAGAACAGCGCCTATTTCAATAGTATCTACATCTTGGAACTCTGAAATTGTACCTTCATCGTTTATATAAAATAACCGGCCATTATAGTCACCAAAGACATAAAAACCTTGTAAATCTGGATAGTCATTGCCACGATAAACAAAGCCACCAATAACGGCAATACCTTCATCATGATCATATTCAACTATAGGATTTATTGTGTTTTGAGTATCTATTTGCTCAAAAACATAACCATCATCATTTCCATTAGCAAAGAATCCAAAGCTGCCTTCACGAATGTTCCAGCCAAAATTAGCGCCAGAAGTAATGATATTAATTTCTTCAATATCATTTTGTCCAACATCGGCAGCATATAAAGCTCCTGTTTGGCTATCAAACGATAGTCTATAGGGGTTTCGTAAGCCAAAAGCATAAATTTCATCAAGCCCAGCTCCATTAATAAAAGGGTTTGAGTCGGGAATGCCATAATTAGTATTAGCGCTGTTATTACTTAAAGGATCAATACGAATAATCGTCCCCAATATATTGTCGGTATTTTGTCCATTACCTGTAACCCCATGACCGACCATCGTACTATTAATGAAATCTTGACCATCAAGGTCATCTGCACCACCACCATCACCAATGGAAACATATAAAAGGCCATTATCATCAAAAGCTATAGCACCGCCATTATGATTAAACTGTGGTTCATCTATTCTTAAAATCTCCCTAGCGGAATCCATATCTATTGTGATACCACCAGTCCCGCTCAACGATGCTTGCCATTCTGTTAATACACCTTGATGGTTTGCATTTATGCCATTGGGCATAGTGGTAAAGTCTGCATTTGCCATTACTTGTTGTGACGTATAGGTATAGAGCCGATTGTTGCTAGCAAATAGAGGATGAAAAGCAATGCCTAATAAACCACGCTCATCAAAACCACCAAATTCAGGTATACCTATATCTACAAGTATTGTTGATAAATCGGCAATCATTATTTTGTCGCCTGAAATAATATCAATAGACCAAATCGTACCTATTTGGTCTATTACATAGAGAAAGTTATCAATACTTGGTGCTGATACGCCCCATAATGGTGCTGTGAGCCCTTGAGTAAGTACTTCTAATTTTAACTTTAAGCCGCCACTAAAAATAGGTAATTGAATGGGGTCTTCGAGTTTTATTGGGTCACTAGGAGGAAGGGGAGCGGTAAGTGCTGTAAAACTAAAGTCGTCAAATACAGCAAAGCTAGATGCTGGATTGACTAGCTCCATTCGTGAAATACCCTCTGTTGAGGTGATCGTTATTTCTTGCCAAGAAGTCTTTGCAGTATATGTATCAACTAAATTATTATTGATATCGTAAATATTTACAACTGCCGATAAAGCTCCTGATTGAGCTTTAAAAAAAACATTAATAATAGCCGCCGGTGTTTCAAATGTTACTGTGGCGGTATTATTTTGTACCATAAAGGCTTGAGAGCCTGAATGATACAATGATGCAATACCAGCAAACTTTGCTTCACCATTGCTGAAAGTTACCGTTTTAGGTGAAGTTCCAAGCGTGAACATACCTGTAGTATTGGTCGTTTCAAAACTAGTTGATAGGTCTGATGCTAAGCTTTTTGATACAAATAATACATATAATAGTAGAGAAGCTAACAAGTAGATTATGGTTTGAAATTTGGGGGATTTAGCGTTTTCAGATAATAAATAATTCATGGTCATGTCCAAAAATATAACTATCGTTTAATAATAGACCAGATTCATATCATTTAAATTCCAATATCTTTGCTATTTATTTTTTGTAACTAGAGTCGTTATAAATATCAAAATGAAAGTCTGAAAAATCTTAATATATGTTTGTTAATTATCTAAGATTTCGCTATAAACCAACTACTTTTTTAATTTTTTACCTTCGGATATTACTAGAATAGTCTCGGCGTTAATTATTATTTGTGGAGTAGGGAACTTTAATACAAATAGGTACTCTTATATTGTGAGAGACTTTATTCCCTTAGTGTTTCATGTTTTTATAATACGTTTACTTGCTTTCAGGTAAACGTTTTTTTTTGCCCGCGGTAAAAGAATAATAACAATTAATAGATCAACTCGAGACCAATAAATAGCACTGACAGGTTTATATTTAACATTGTTAATTTTTATCGACAATTTATTGATTCTTATCAAAACTATGTAACAAAAATTAGCATATAAAGAGCCTGAAATTTTAGATAGTTAACGATGGTGCGGGAGCATAGGCTTGAATAGTGATGAAATATTAATTACGGCGGCACAACTAGCGCAAAAAAACTTATTAACTTGTGAACCATCGACTTCGATCAGTGACGCTGCAAAAAAAATTAGACAGTGTAAAACAAGCTCAATTTTGATTAAAGAGCATGAAGAAATCATCGGTATTTGGACCGAGGCCGATTGTACTAAACTAAATTTTGATAACACCGATTTTTTTGAACAACCTATCAAAAATTTCATGAGTTCGCCTGTAATTACGGTTCGAGCTGAAACACCGTTTCAAGAAATCATTATGGCGTTTCACCGTCATCGCGTGCGTCATTTATTGGTTGTTGATAATAAACAACCGATTGGTATTGTTAGCCAAACAGATGTAATAAAAAAACAAGGTTTGGAACGATATTTACAGTTGAGAAAGATAAAAGATAATTTTAATTCCAATATTCCCATTGTCCCAGCAGAACAATCTATAGGCATTACCGTACGGGAGATGGCTAAATCTAAAAGCACATCAGCCTTAGTGGAACATAAAAGTAATGGCGAGTTTGGTATCATTACAGAACGTGATTTACTAAAAATATTATCAGAGCAGCAAGATCAAGCTAATTCGTGGTATTTTGCTACATACCCTTTGGTCTCAATAAGCCAAGAAGACTCACTTTATCAAGCCTATAATATCATTAAGGCACATCACTTTAGACATTTAGTCGTTTGTAATAAAGATAATAAAATTGTCGGCGTTTTGTCATTGCAGCATATTTTGTCTGACATTGAAATTGCTTATGTCCAAGAGCTTAAATGTATTTTGTCTGAACGTGATAGTGCTTTAAAAGAATCACGAAAGAGTCTACATTTTGCTGAAAAAATTATAGCAGCATCACTCGATAGCATTATGGTTACTGATGGGGCGAGCAATATTTTGTCAGTCAATCCTGCGTTTATAAAGTTAACCGGTTACAGTGAAAAAGAAGTCATTGGCAAACCGGCAAAGATATTAAGCTCTGGTATTCATGAAGATACGTTTTATCATCAAATGTGGAAAAGTATTAGAGCTAACGGCAAGTGGCAGGGGGAAATTTGGAATAAGAAAAAAAATGGTGACGTTTATCCCGAGTGGTTAACCATAGTACAAATGAATGAAAGCTATGAAAATGAACAGTTATATGCGGCCATTTTTTGTGATATTAGTGAAAGGAAGCTTAATGAAAAAAAGATTCATGAATTGGCCTTTTTTGATGAGCTTACAGCTTTGCCTAATCGCAGGTTATTTAATGATAGATTTGATATAGCATTATCGACAGCACATCGAAATGGACAATATGCAGCGGTACTGTTTTTAGACCTTGATCGCTTTAAACAGATAAATGATAGTTTGGGACATAAAGTTGGCGATGAACTGCTAATTGCCGTTGCAAAAAGAATAACGTCAAGTATCAAAGAAGGGGATACCGTTGCCCGTTTTGGTGGCGATGAATTTGTTATTCTCATTACCGAAATTAGTAGTGCCAAAGATATCATCTGTATCATTGAACGAATCGCAAGTGTGTTAAGCGGTCCTTATGAGTTAGGCGCGTTAAAGTTACAAGTTACTTCATCTATAGGCGCCGCTATTTATCCCGATGATGGGGAAGACGCTGATACGTTATTAAAGCATGCTGATACTGCAATGTATAAAGCAAAAGATAGTGGTCGTAACTCTTTTCAACTTTATACACCTGAAATGAACGCACTCACAATTGAAAGATTGATTATGCAAAATTATTTACGCAGTGCATTAAATAAAAATGAGTTCGAACTTAACTACCAATTACAAGTCAATAGTCAAACTCAACGTGTTGTGGGGGTTGAAGCCTTATTACGTTGGAATAGTGCTGAATTAGGACGTGTTTCCCCTGCACAATTTATTCCTATGGCTGAAGAATTAGGCTTAATCGTAGATATTGACCGCTGGGTGCTTGGTCAGGCCTGTAAACAAAGAAAAGCATGGCTTGAGCAACATTTGGATTGTGGCCGAATGTCAATTAACATTTCTGCTCAACACTTTAAACATGATTTGATTAATTCCATTAAACAAGCAATGGAAAATAACAGCTTAAGCGGAGAATTTCTGGAAATCGAGATCACCGAAAGTTGTCTAATTGAAAATATTGAACATGCAAATAAGACATTAAATAAAATAAGGGGTTTGGGAATATATAATGCCATTGACGATTTTGGTACAGGTTTTTCTGCATTAAGTTATTTAACGCAGTTACCTTTTAATACCTTAAAAATTGATGGTAGTTTTATCGGACAAATGTCATCAAACACTCAACAAGGGCAAGTTGTTGCAACGATTATTGGTATGGCTAAGGGGCTTGAGCTTGATGTTATCGCTGAGGGAGTCGAAACTAAGGAGCAAGTAGACTTTTTAACTTCAAGAGGTTGCTCCGTCATTCAAGGATATTTTTTCAGCAGGCCTGAGATTGGAAAGATTGCAGAACAACGTATAAAAGAATTCAATTATCCAAAGGTTTTGGTGTAACTCGTTAAATTTAATTGAAAATTAATAGTTGTTTAATCAGGTTTTTACATGAATTCGAGAGAATAGGTAAGGTCGAAGAGCATGGTAAAAGCTAGTTTTGTTGGATTTAGCTCTGACTCAGTTAGATTTTATGTAAAGAGAAGGTAGTCGATGACATTAACTGAAACGTTTGCATATAAAATATAAAATATAAAATATAAACTTGTGGCTATGATATGTGATAGGTTATTCATTGTTATTCTTTAATTGTTTCCTAATGAGAGCCAAATCATAATTTAACCAGTTAGCCAATGCGTCGGCAGGCATAGGTTTAGCGAAATAATAACCTTGTACTAAATCAACGTTTATATTATTCAGAAAAATAAAATCAGCTAAATCTTCAACACCTTCGGCTACAGTAGATAAATGTAATTCTTTAGCTAGATTGATAGTACTACGGACAATGGCTTGTTGTTGAGGACGAGTCGAAATATTATCAATAAGTGAACGGTCCAGTTTTAACTCTGTAGCTGGAACCCGAGCTAACTGCTGCGCATTAGCAAAGCCAGTCCCATAATCATCAACCGATATATTAAATCCTTTTAAGCGTAATTTTGCCAAAGTTTCAATAGCTGATGGTATATCTCCAGAAATCGCATTCTCAGTAATTTCTAAGATGATTTCTTTAGGCTCAATATTAAATTGCTGAGCATGATCATTGATCCAGTTTGCTAGGTTTTTATCCGCCAATGATAATGGAGATAAGTTTAACGAAAGTTCGCAGCTTACTCCGTGTTCTTTCCAGTATTTTTTTTGTTTAAAGGCTAAATGAAATATATATTCGGTTAACTCACATATAAGTCCAAATCTTTCCGAAATATTAATAAATTCAACTGGACTAATGTGGCCGATACTAGGATGCTGCCAACGCGCTAACGCTTCGACACCTTTTAACAATAAGCCTTTTGAGGTTATTTTGGGTTGATATACTAGATATATTTCTTTATTTTTAATTGCATTAAGTACGTTATCAGGACCTAACTCGGGATTAAATGCACTTTCAATCGATTGTCTATTATTATTTATTCTCCTAATACTCGTATCTAAAAAGAGCTTGGTCATTGGTTTTTTGAAAGTACCGAGTACTGATAAACCATCGGCTTCTGCCATTGAGCCAACACTTGATATCAGGGATGGATCCTTTGAACTTAAAATAATCACAGATTTTGCCAATTTATTTTCTGCAATTTTACGAACTAATTCAACGCCATCCATTATAGGCATTTCTAAATCAATAAAAACTAAGTCAAAAGTGCATGCTGAAAGCTTATCTACAGCATCTTCGCCATCGGTAGCACCAATAACTATTTTCATGCCATATTCTAAGCACATATTGATCACGTGCTCACGTTGTACCTTACTATCATCAACAACTAAGATTCTAAGTTTTTTCATCTATTAATCCGTTATTTATATATATAGTTCTTACTTGATCAAACCTGCGATTTCACTTAAATCGACAATCTTTTCGGCTGCACCTAGCTTAATAGCTTCTTTTGGCATTCCAAAAACAACACAAGATTTTTCATTTTGAGCAATGGTTTTAGCACCTTCTTTTTTCATCGCCAATAACCCTTGAGCACCATCATTTCCCATTCCTGTCATTATGATCCCCATGGCATTTTGTTTGACGCTTTTCGCGATTGATTTAAACAAAACATCGACAGAAGGACAGTGTCGATTAACTGTGGGGCCATCAGAAACAATGGTAATATATTGAGCTCCAGAACGTTTAACTTGCAAGTGTTTACCTCCTGGGGCTATTAGCGCTCTACCGGGAATTATTCTATCCCCAGACGTTGCCTCCAAAACTTCCATTTCACATATTGAGTTTAGTCTATTAGCAAAGGCATTGGTAAACTTCTCCGGCATATGTTGTACAATTACAATACCTGAACAAGTACGAGGCAAATTCGTTAGAACTTGTTCAAGTGCAATTGTACCTCCTGTAGATGAGCCAATGGCAACTACTCTATCAGTGGTATGCGCCATACCTGCTATATCAACGACCTCAAGTTGTTCAACGACATTGATTTTATGTGATTTATCTCTAGGTATATGTTTATGTAATTTAGCTACCGCAGCTGCACGAACAGTATTTCTTATTTCTTGAGCGGATTCTTCTAAAAAACCTTTAAGGCCCATTGTTGGCTTAGTAATGATATCTATTGCACCAGAAGATAAGGCTGTTAAAGATAATTCTGCTCCTTTTTCAGCTAACGAAGAGCAAATAACAACAGGGGTAGGTTGAGTAGCCATTATATTTTTTAAAAAGGTAATGCCATCCATCCTTGGCATTTCAATATCCAAAACAATGACATCTGGCCACTGCTTCTTCATTTTTTCAAAAGCAAATATAGGGTCGTTAGCAACCGCATAAACTTCGATATCTTTTGAATCATTGAGGATATGAGAAATTACCTGACGTACGACGGCGGAGTCATCAACGATCATTACTTTAATTGTCATTATTGTCACCTATGACTTCTTGTTGATATCTCCGTAGTTGCATGGTTCCATTGCTGGTATCAAAAATGAGTGTTCTGCATATATCACCTAAAGTATCTTGTTGGGTAACTTTTAGTCTATTCGCTTTAAGCCATTGCATAGCAAAATTTACATTACTTTCTCCAATCGTGGGAGATGTCGAATACTCATACATGTTACTTCCCCCAAATAGTCTAATTTCGAACTCATTAATAGGGCTGTAACGTGACATTTCCTGTAATAAATAATGAAGAGCATTATTACCATAACGATAGCTGATTGAGGTCGCTCTATTAGAGACAACTTGTTCCTTCGTTGTTATTTTTTCTTGCGCAATGAGATAATGACACATTCCTGCAATTTGATATTTGGTGTGCCAAACAGAGAGTGCAACACAGGAGCCTAAAAGTGTTTTTATTTTCTTAATCTCTGTCCCAAAATAGACTTCTCCAGCCGCTAGATTAATAACGTCACTTTTATCAAATAACATAATTAATCTTGCCCCTTATTTTTAGTTTTTAGTTGATAAATAGCTGGTTGGATTAGCTCAAAAGAATGAGTCATACCATGTAATGTTTCTGTATGACTGATAAATAAATAGCCATTAGGTGTTAATATGTTAGTGATTTTATTTATGATATTTTGTTTGGTTTTATCATCAAAATATATCATTACATTACGTATAAAGATCACATCAAATTTCCCTAAATGTTGCATGTCATTGAGCAAGTTAAAACAAAAAAAATTAATGTTATTGCGTAACTGAGAATTAACTCTCAAATATCCGTCAAATTCACCGATACCTTTTTTACAATACAAATTACGGTATTTATCTGGTAATAAGCGTGTTCTTTCATCAATATAAATCCCTTTCTTTGCATGTTTTATTACTGAATTGTTGACATCGGAAGCCATTAAACTCCACGGCGCAGGGTAACGATATCGGCTTAATAACATCGCGATGCTATATGGTTCTTCACCTGTAGAACATGCCGCACTCCAAATTCTTAATTCTTTATTTTGACTTATTGAAGGTAATATCTTTTTTTCCAAAAACGCAAAATGCTTTTCTTCTCTGAAAAAAAAAGTCTCGTTAGTGGTTATCAATTCTAGAGCAAACTCCAATTCAATCGGGTTTAGTCGAGAATCAATATATTGGTAGTAATCCAAAAAACCATCTAGATTGAGACATTTTACGCGTTTGAGCAATCTATGACCGAGCATTGTTCGCTTTTTTAATGGTAAGTGTATACCTAGTTTTTTATAGACTAACTTTTGGAAAAGATAAAACACCTCCTCTGACGGCAAACTTTCACTTTCATTTTTTGTGTTAATTTCTTGCATCATTAACGTTAACGCCACTTCTTGTAATTACGAGTTATCTAATCGTAATTAACAAATTTATCATCATCACTATCTGAGCTGTAATGTGTATCTTTTTTGATTGATTCACTTTGAAATTGTTTTACGGGCTTTGTTCCATTGTTATTTGTTTGGTTATTTTTAGTATAATGCTGGTTATTACTCTTTTGCTTTTTGATCGACGTTTCTAATTTGAAGTAATTCACAGACTCTTGCAAACGTATCGCTTGAACGCTCATTTCTTCCGATGTTGCGCTTAACTCTTCAGAAGCTGCAGCATTGTGTTGCATGGTTTGATTTACTTGTGAAATGGCTTCATTAATTTGGTGAACTCCTGATGCTTGTTCTGAAGATGCGGCGGCTATTTCTTGTACTAAGTCAGCCGTTTTATTAATTGACGGCACCATTTCTTCTAATGATTTACCGGCAATTTCAGCGCGTTTTACGCTGTCTTTAGCAAGTTCCCCAATCTCTTGAGCGGCAACTTGACTGCGTTCTGCTAATTTACGTACTTCAGATGCTACCACTGCAAAACCTTTACCTTGATCTCCGGCCCGTCCGGCTTCAATGGCAGCATTAAGTGCTAACAAATTAGTTTGATAGGCTATGTCATCTATAACACCAATTTTCTCGGCTATTTTTTGCATTGCTGCTACTGTTTCTGATACGGCTTTTCCACCTGATGTTGCTTCTGATGATGCTTGTTGCGCCATACCATCGGTAATCCCTGCATTTTCATTGTTTTGTGAAATTGATGCAGACATTTGCTCCATCGATGCTGAGGTTTCTTCGACACTTGCTGCTTGTACCGACGCCCCTTTAGCTATGGCTTGGGCGGTAGAGTTTACTTGAGAAGAAGCTGAAGATAACGCTTCAGATGACGATCTTACATCATGAATAATCGTTGCTAACTGGTTTTTCATATTGGTAATACTGGCCAATAACGAACTGGTATCGTTACGGCTTAAATCAATATTTACACTTAAGTCGCCTAAAGCGACCTGATTACATACATCGGCAGCGTAACGCGGCTCACCACCTAATGTTTTAAATAGATCATAAAATATTACCCCCATAACACTTAATACAAGGATAGATGCAATGGTCACAAAGAGGGTTAAAGATGTTTTTGCCGATTGATATTGGGTCTCCATACTGGCATTAGTTTGCACGATAATATTTTTAAATGTTTTTTCTGTCTTGTCTGCTAATTCTGTCATACCTTTGCTAGCTGGCCGATCAACACCACTGACACTTTTGTCGACTTTTTTACCTGTTAGTGGGTCATTTGCATCAAAATTTCTTAAAGCCGATACATAAGCCTCTTTTAAATTGGCGTGCTCTTGTTTCACATATTCAAGGTGTTTTGTATCAATATTAAGGACTTTAGATTCATCGATAGCGGATATTAATAGGGACTGTACTAGGTCAGAGTTCTCTTGAAAGCGAGTCGAATACTTTTCATAATTTTTAGCATCATTCCCTCGAATTAATACATTTTTCCATTCTTGCACCTGTATTTTGAAAATAACATGAGCCTGCGTTATCTTTGTTAAAATTTCAACATTTTGAGTGACATTATTAAAGTCGTATTCTGTTGAGTCATGGAATTTGGCTAACTTATCTAGTGATGACCATCCCAATAGCAATAAAGCTAAAGTGACAAGTAAGCCTAGAAAGAGAACTTTTGCTTTTAAGCTTAATTTTTCTAGCATTTTCTTTTCCTTAGTGAATTATGTTTAATTTAAAATGATTATTGCAGTTCAGCCTCAACAAGATGAGCTAACTCTATGGGAGATAATGTTTTCTCTGCATCGAGTAAAATGATAAATTCATTATCTTTTTTAGCTATTCCTTGAATAAATTCTGCTCTTATTTTTGCTCCGAACGCAGGTGCATCTTCAATATCATTCCTTGCTAAATCTATGACTTCGTTTACAGCATCCGCTAATAAACCAAGTACACAATGATGATCAAAAGAGTGCAGTTCAACGACAATAACGCAAGTTCTTTTATGCACGGTTATTGCTTCTCGTCCCAGACGAATAGATAAATCAATGACAGGTACAACCTCACCTCGAAGATTGATGACTCCAGTAATAAATTGAGGCATAAGAGGTACTTGAGTAATACCTGCATATTCAATGATTTCTCTAGTTTGATGTAAGTCCATACCAAAATGTTCATTGCCAATAGTGAATGTTAAATATTGACTACTGACATTAGTTTTTTGGGCTTCTTGTTCTGTTTGAGTCATTTAACCACCTACTCTTTTTCTTTGCTGTTCATTTTAATTTCATTGCCAATGGCAAGTTCAATTAATTGCGGGATGTCTAGAATAAAGGCTATTTCACCACTACCGAGTAAACTTGAGCCACCAATACCTTTTAGTGGTTTAAAAATTGGCCCTAAAGGTTTGACAACAGTTTGAATTTCACCATTGAGTTTATTAACGGCAATACCTGCTATATCACCACCAAATTGAACAATAACGAGTTCTTCTCTTAGCTTTTCTTGGGGTCTATTTTGCTTTGATAATGTCTCGAATTTGGGGCGTAAATTAAATATTTCAGTAATATTTAAATAAGGGATCATATCTCCACGTAAATTTATACAATGCCTTCCTTCAATATCAACATGATCACTAAGATCAATGCATTCAATGATAGTTGCTTGTGGAATGATGAAGTGTGTAGAACCACTTTCAACATGAAAACCATCAATTATTGCTAAGGTTAGTGGCAGGCGAATTTTAAATACAGAGCCTTCACCTTGTTTACTACTTATTTCTATATTTCCTTGCAGTGCTTCGACATTGCGTTTTACAACGTCCATGCCAACACCTCGTCCTGAAAGGTTAGTTACAGCATCAGCAGTAGAAAAACCAGGGTGAAAAATTAAGTGGAATAGTTCATTGTCAGTTAAAATAGAGTCATCATGAATGATACCTTTTTCAATCGCCTTCGCTCGAACCCTATCAGTATCTATACCTTTACCATCATCACTAATGGCGATGACTATATGACCGGCGTCATGATAGGCCGCTAGCTTTAATTGACCTTTAGCCAGTTTTCCGGCGCTTTCTCTTTCTTGAATAGATTCAATTCCATGATCAATGGCATTTCTCACAATATGAGTGAGTGGATCGGTGAGCTTTTCCACCATCAAACGATCTAGTTCTGTTTCTGCACCCTCGATAACCAGTTCTATATCTTTATCAAGTTGTTGAGCAGTATCTCTGACTAAACGTTTAAAACGTTGAAATGTTCCACCAATGGGTATCATTCTTAGACTCAGAGCTGCATCTCTAATCTGTTCTGTAAACTCTTCAAAATCACCAACGGCTTCAATTAACGGACCATTTGTTGTTTTATTAGCTAAAATATCGATTCTTTGTTGATTAATAACTAATTCACCAATGAGATTAATTAGCTGATCAAGTCGGTCTGAGTCGACACGTATTTGTTTGCTCGTTTCAACATTTTTTTGTTTCTGTTTATTTAATGCTGCCTCAATGACTTTTTTGGGAACTGTGTTTTTTTCATCTAAGACTTCACCTAATTTTTTCTTATCGTTGTTGTCGGCGTCATAGTTTTTATTATTTTGTTGATATAACGCCTTTTCTAAAGAGGTTGAGGTTAACGCACCACAATTAATTAAAATTTCACCTAATTTTTGATTGTCTTCTGGCAGGTTTTCGATAAGTTGAATATATTGTTCAACCTTGGCAAATGGAGGGATAATTGTTATGTCAGAGTCATCTTGAACAAACATAAAGGTATTTTCAATAACATCTCTGTCAGCATCTGACTGTAATGCTATTTCGTAGGCAAAATATAAATTTTCGGGGTCAAATGATGCTAAAGCTGGAAAGTTATCATCTAACGTTTCTATATGTTTTATCTCTCCAATTGTTGATAAAAAACGAATAAAAGACATAGGGTCCATACCATTTTTTAAACAGTCTAAAGATAAGCGCAATGAAATATGCCAGCATTTTGTGCTATCTACACACTCTTTTGATGATATTGAGGAACTTTCATCAATATTTTCACTATTGGGTTTGGCGACTTGGTCATACTCACTCTCTGTTGAACAATGCTCATCTGTCCAAGGTAATAATTCCTGTAATAGTTCATTACCCGTTTTTTGGCATTCGATCTCTTGCTGAAAATCACTTAAAGTAAGTTGTACTAGGGTTACCATATGGTCGCGACATTTAAATATGGTGTTAATTAAGTCTTTTTCTAGAGGGATTTCATTATCTCTAACTCTATCTAGAATATTTTCGATAACGTGAGTGAAGTCTACTATGTGGTCTAAGCCAAAAATTCCAGCAGAACCTTTTATCGTATGTGCTGATCGAAATATATCATTTAGCATTTCGTTATCACATTCGCCTTCGTCTATTTTTAATAGAACATTTTCCATTGATTCTAAATGCTCTTGAGCTTCGACATAAAATGTTTGCAACGCGGCATCTAATGACATTATGTCGCCTCACTTATTGACCCTGCATGGTCTACAAAATAGCGTTGAAGATTAAATAAAGTGACATATTCATCAATACTATTACTGCTTGAAGCAATCTTATAAGTTGCTTTTCTCTGATTAATTTCTTTAAAAAGCAAAATTAATAGTTGTGCACCAGCAGTATCAATTTCATTAATTCCAGATAGTTTGATGGTAACTAAATCTTTTAGGTTTATATTTTGAATATATTGTTGGTAGGTATCCATTGCACAATAAATCGTTAATTCACCAGAAATTATTATTTCGGTAGAGTTGTTCCGTTTTTGAATGATTTTGATTTTAGCCATCAGTTTTTTCTTTATCTTCATTAAATAGCATAATGCTAAGGGAGTACTAACATAGATACTGCCTGCAACATTTGCTCTGGTTTGAACGGTTTAACTATCCATGCTTTTGCACCCGCGGCTTGACCTTGTTTTTTCTTATCATCAGAACCTTCAGTGGTTAACATGATTATCGGAGTAAATTTATAAGTAGGCATTTGCTTAATCGCTTTGACCATACTTATTCCATCCATATTTGGCATATTGACATCAGAAAGAATAAGGTTAATTTTTTTGCCATCAAGCTTACTCAAACCGTCTTTGCCATCCACGGCTTCAATAACATCATAACCTGCTTTTTTTAGAGTGATAGACACAACCTGTCTGATGCTGGCAGAGTCATCAACGATTAATATTGTTTTACTCATTCATTTTTCCTATTTTATTGTTATGACTCTTTTACTAAATGATTGATTAAAAAAAAGTAACTTCATCATTACCTGTGTTCTGTTCTTGATCTGAACCATCATGTATCGCAACTTGTTCTAGTGTTGTGTACGTCTGTTTTATGTTCGCTAGCCACTGCTCTTTATCAATGGGTTCAATGGAGTGTGTAGCAAAGAGTTCGTCAAAACATTTTTGATAATAAGGAGCCAACTTGTCCATATCTTCATGGATGTGTCCAAGTATTTGGCCAACCCTATCTTGAAATTGCAGAGAAACGATGACGTCGTCAATCGAGTTTTTAACGGATTGACTTTTTTCTTCGAGTTGAATTGCTGAGTTAATGATGATTTTTCCTGATTCACCATACTCTAGAATAACCTGTTTTATTGTTTCTTCTGCTGCATTGATAAGTAATGCATCTCGTTCGGTAAACTCTTGAGTTTTCTCCAAAGTATTTTGTAAGGTTGCGTTAACTTGTTCAATTGTGGACGTAATACGAGACCCTGTTTCACCAGATCGCGTTGAAAGGGTTCTTACTTCGTCAGCAACAACGGCAAATCCTCTACCTGCTTCACCGGCACGAGCGGCTTCAATGGCAGCATTGAGTGCTAATAAATTAGTTTGTGAGGCAATACCTGCTACTTCACTGCCCATTTTTGATAGTTCTTCTGCGATAATGGTGAGTTTATTTATTTCAATTAGAAGTTCATCACGTCCTGACATGGCATCATTTAAAGAGTCAATAATTTGATTTAATTCTTTATCCGAACGAGAAATAATTTGTGTCAATCCCTTTTCTCCATGCATATCTCCAGATGTTTCTTGTGATGTTTGAATTGCTTCACTTAATTGGTTATTAATTTGCGAAAAATTAAGAGATAGCTCGTTGATACTATTGTCACCCTGGTCTTTGGCTAGTTTGGTTTGTCCAGCCCAGACATTCATGATTTGAAAGGCCAAATCTATATACTGACTAACGGTCTCATTATCAGGTTGGCTGGTTGAAGCTTGTAGCGCTGTGGACGTATCTTCCAATTGAGTATTTATATCTTTTACGAAGATATGCATCATGAATAAACCGCCAATAGCAAACAGCGAAAAAACAATTGCTAACCAATAGATTGTTGTACTTATCAAAAGTGCTAGTAAGATCAGAACAGCAGTAACGATTAAGCTGGCAGTCATCTTTTTAAAAGTGTTGTTTCGCATATCTGTCTCTATTTAAAGGTAATAAATACAATACTTGAACAGCTATATAAAGGATTAATTTAGGAAATATTGGTACCTTATTAGCCTAGACAATGAATTGAAAAATAACAATTATTGATAGTTATATAGCTCATCAATAAGAATTAAAAAAATAGCAGGTAGTTGAGAAAAAAAGAAAGACGTCATTAAGGTTTTATAGTTTGCTGTAATAAGTATCGTTATTTACATGAATGTTGGTACTCAGATTTAGTTTGATAAAATAAGTGACAAATGTAATGAGAAAGGCATAACAAGTTACTATTTTCATTAATAAAAATGCGTTAACTTTTTGGTTTTGAATGTTGATTTTAATTATTTATCTGTACCATAACTTAGATAATGAATATTACTGTCATTTTATTAAGTTCTTGCTCATTTATGTTGAGTTAAATATTTCAAAGTGACGATTTAGTATTTAGGTTTATATTCATACACGCCCTTACATTGCGAAAATGCCCTACATCCATGTAAAAACCAGTTTAACCGAATAATACATCTTTCTTGAAAAACTAAAATATTCACAATTATCTTTTGAGTGACAATGGAGATCTTAACAATTTAAGATGATTATATTATTGATAATCAATATGACGTTTATAGCTGCATATATCATTACTAATCTCTTGTTTTCATTGAGTTAGAGGACTATTATGTCGTTTTTATTTTTTACATGGAAATTTCAGAATTGAAAAGGGACTTTATGAAATCAATATTATTATCACTAAGCTTATGTAGTATTTTACTCTCAAGTTGTGGTGGCAGTGGCTCCGATAAAAATCAGGAAACAAGTAATCCTCCTATAGAAAATCAGCTGCCTGTTGCCCTAATTGGAGCAGACATCACAACGAATACAGGCCAGATAATAACCATTAGCGGTGAACAAAGCGCTGATCCTGAAGGACAGCAGATCACCTATCTTTGGAGTTTAACCAATGTCGATCAGACGGCGCTGTTATTAGTACAACCGGATCAAGAAAATGTTTCATTTTCAATAGCAGAACCTGGTGAGTATGTATTGTCTTTAACCGTAAACGATGGCCAAACCAATAGCATACCAGCCAATATAATGATTACCGTACTTACCAATGGTACGCTACCCATTGCTAATGCGGGTGTAAAACAACATGTTTCTCATAATCATACCGTTTGGCTTAATGGCAGTGATAGTACACCTTCAGGGCTAGGTGTACTTAGCTATCATTGGCAATTTAGTCTGTTACCGGTTAATAGCAATGCTCAATTATCGAATATAAACTCAGCAACCCCTTCCTTTATCGCAGACAGTATCGGAGAGTATCGAGTTAAGCTCATCGTTAAGGAAGGGGCTTTTGATAGTGATGCTGATGAAGTTATTATTATCAGTGAATCACAAAACAGTATGCCTGTCGCAAACGCAGGAGCAAATCAACATGTCTTAATAAATGAATTGGTACAACTAGATGGTTACCATAGCTCTGATGCGGACAACGATAATTTAACCTATAACTGGCAGTTAACGGTACCGGCATCTAGCCAAGCGTTTTTATCGTCAAAATCGATTAGAAATCCTCTGTTCACTGTTGATGTGGAAGGCGAATATATTGCAACATTAATAGTGTCAGATAAATTTATCAGTAGTGATAGTGATATTGTGATCATAACGGCTACTACACAAAATAGTCCCCCATCAGCCCATGCTGGTCTTGATTTTCAAGTATCATTAAATGAAATTATCAGGTTAGACGGCAGCGCCAGTTCAGATCCTGATGGAACTGTGCCCAATTATGTTTGGTCCATTACCAGTAGACCAAATGGCAGTCATGCCTCATTTGACGATAATACTTTAGAATCTCCAATATTTACTGCCGACTTAGCTGGTGAGTACGTTCTTGGTCTAATTGTTAACGATGGTGAGGATGAATCAGCAATCGATCATGTTGTGATCACCATCACAAATAATACAAGCTTATTATTGGGGTTGGTACAAGGAAAAATTACCAACAGCATGGGAGTCGCTATTGCTGACGTAAATTTAACCATTAATGGCGCCTCGACTTCTACGGGTGATGATGGATGGTTTAGTTATCAATTACAAATTGCGCAAGGAGATTCGGTTAAGATAGAAATTATTGATGCCAACATGCCTTTAGCTAGCTATAACAGTGAAGCAATTACAAAAAATCCACTATTGATCAATTATGATTTTAACCTCAATATTGGGACTCAAGCGCTGCCATTGTTGCAAAAACTCAATATATCACCATGGAGCTGTTTTCATGCCGAGCCTGCAGAGGAGTTTGTCATGAATTTTACCTTAACTCGCATTGAAGAGACCGTTTTTACTATTGACTATCAACAAAGCACAGTGATTAATAAGAGAACAGGTGGACAAATAACTCTTCCAGCTCAAGGGAATTATACTGTCAGTGTCGACGATCTATTGATTTCAAATGCCATTAGCTTAAGTAACTATCAAGAGTCAGTAGTGTATGAATTTCATTTAGTTGACCCTGATATTATCCAAACGGCATTGTTTGGGGTTTGTGGCGCTATATAACTAACTTTAACTGTGAAAAGAGTAACAAGGGATAAGTGAGATAGTTTTCTTCTTTTTGACAATGATCAACGAAATGGTAATTGTGCGTATAAGCAATTTAGAAGAAGACTGCACTATTGACATTAAAATATTCAAACACCTTAAAAAAGATAACTGTTAATAAGTGTTGTTGAATTAATTAACAATATCCTTTGTCGGGTTATACCATAAATGATCTTGATCAAGAGGGGGTTCTCTTGAAAGGTCGTTATTTTTAAGATAAAAAATTTTTCTGTTATTTATATTGCCATTTTCTATCACCCATTGCATATTCGGTTGCTGGTATAACAAAGAGTCAAATGAGCCATCAGCTATCGCTATAGCCAAACCCTCATTAATTCTTTTGTATAATTTGTGATCAGTTTTGCTAACAAAAAAATAAACAGGTGCGTAATATTACAGCATTAGACTATTTTCAATCGCCAAACCTAAATCATTATTGTCTAATAAATCTTCCATTATCTCACTGATACCTATGGGAAAGTAGTCGGCACGTTTTGCACTTAAAAAATGGTATATGCCTTGATGAACTGTTAATCGATGTAATGTAAAGTGATTCGATTCAAGCACATCAGAGTCAGGCCAATCATGCCCCTGAACTGCTTTTAATGATTTCAGTTGCTCGACTGTTTCAATCGCTGAAAAAAGTGGCTGGTCTTCTGCTCTAATAAGAAAAATACGGTATCCCAAAAGGCCTTTGTAAAGAGGAATACGAATTGGCCTCAGTTTTTGTTCTCGTTCTTTTGATGTCATAGCAGCAATCACTCGAAAAACCTTATTTTCCTGAATGAGATTTATGACACGGCTTTGTTGCATTGCTGTTTTATGTTGATTAATGGTAAATTCACCATACTTATCTTTGGTTTTCTCTAGTGTTAAATTCAGTAGTTTATTTGTATAATTTTCTATTGCTACTTTTTGTGGTTGTAGGTCTTTGCGAATAAGAAGATTTAATATTTCTTGATTATTTTGGGTTTTAATTATGGTTGCCAACGCACTACTTACCTAAATCAGGCTGAAAAATATAAGTAGTATGAACTTAATCATTTTATTATTAGACCGAATTGGATTAGGTAATTGCATCATAAGTACAGCACATATAAACATCTCACCGTAAGTTTAATAATTGAATGCTGTTAAGCATCTTCGACATTAATAATGCGATTAAATTAATGTTTATTAGTTGTTGTATGTTTTTTTAACTAGATAAAAGCTAATTAGTTCTATCCACAATGCAATAAGCAATTGATAAAGTTTACAGATTTACAACAACTTAAAAGCCATTTATACAGCCCTATTTTACTATGGTATAAGCGCGCACTAAAATCAATGTCATGATTAAACTGATTTTAGTGCCTACAAAATGGGAATATTTAACATAGATCTAGTCTATGAGATTTATATATTGTTTTGTTAGTTGATTCTGTGGAATATTTGATTTTGTTGATTGGTTTTTAAGTTATTTGAGGTTAAGCAAAGCCATTTCTTAGCTTATAGAGCCAAGTAAAGCAACGCCCCTCCAAAACCTATAAACGGTTATGAAGAGGCAGAATATAAGTGCTTTTGAATTGCTCTACTATTATATTAGTTACATTGGGCAGGGCGACCTAAGCCCCCTTGAGGGATATTATCTTCAAGGGTATTAACTTCATCACAGTTAACATCATCATTACCACTTAAGTCAATTGACTCTAATGCTGACAGAGAAAATAGAGGAAGCAGTGATGTTATTTGATTATTTCCAATAGCTAGGGACTCTAAGATGGTTAACGATGCTAACGCGGAAATATCAATAATTTCATTATCGCTTAAGGCTAACTCTGTAAGTTGGGTTAATGTGGATATTCCGGTCAACTCAATAATGTTATTTTCATGTACAAAAAGACCTTTTAGATTAACTATACTTGATAACGGTGATAGGTCGCTGATTTCGTTTTCTTTTAAATGTAGCTGGTTTAACTTAGTCAGAGTCGAAAGTGGTGATAAATCACTAATGTTATTTTTTCCTAACGATAACTCCGTGAGTTTGGTTAAGCTAGATAATCCGGTTAATGCAGTAATATTGTTATCTGAAAGTGATAAGTTTTCTAGATTAATTAGTGATGATAGTGGCGATAAATTACCAATATTGTTATTCCATAAATTTAAAACATTGAGATTAACAAGAGATGATAATGGCGTTAAGTCACTAATATTACTGTTTTGCAGATGTAAACCTGTAAGGCTGGTCAGAGATGACAATGCCGATATATCACTAAGACCCTCATTATTGTTTAGATATAATGCTTGTAACTTACCTAAACTTGGTAGTGTTGATATGTCAGTTAGCTCGCTATTAGATAATATTAAGAGCTTTAATTCTGTCAATGGGGCTAGGGGGGACAGATTATCAATATTGTGATTGTCCAAGGCTAGGCTTTCTAGCTTAACCAAGTCAGATAAAGGAGATAAATCAGTAATCCCTTCAACATCGTTAGCAGGATTAGCCACACCACTTAATAAATATAAACTATCGATACTGGTAAGCTGTTCTATCCCAGTAAGGTCGGTAACACCACTACAACTTAATGTTGTGACTTCAGTGATCTCTAACGATTTGTTTTTAACGCAGTCGAGTAATTTTTGATCAGTAAATAATGAAAAGTCCACTGGGTTTGTCACGCAATTTTCATGGCGAATGATTTGTGCATCAGTTAATGATTGTTCTAGTAAATCAAAATCATTACAAGCAATAGCAGGGCTATTGTTAAGATCAAGCAGTGAAAGTTGTGTTAAACCAAGTAATGGGTCTATATTCATTAGCTTAGAGTTATTACTGAGATTAAGCGCCGTTAGTGAGCTTATTTGTGCGAGTGGACTAATATCATCAATATTATCATTTTGTGCTAAATCCAAAGTAGTTAAAAGAGGTAATGCGGTCAAATAATCAAGAGAGTCATTATCAAAATCAGTATTGGTCAGTTTTAACTCTGTTAACTTAGTGAAGTTAGCTAATATATTATGACGATAAAGTGAGTTATTACTGAGATCTAAGTGAGTAAGTTCTGTTGAGTTAATCAGGTTAAGTAAAGGCCAATCTAATTTGAAACCATCGCCTTTGTCTAATGTATTAAGATTTGCCACTTTAAGTGCAGGTAGAGAAAAAATCGAAAACATGTCTCCAGAAATTTCATTGTAGCTTAAGTTTAAAGTTGTTAGTGAAGTGAAATCATTAATTTTGTACGCATTGGCAATATTATTATGTGATAAATCTAATAGTTTAAGTTTCGTGGGGTTAGGTAAATCAGGAATAGACACTAATTCTGCATTGGTCAGTGTTAGCTGCTCCAAGTGAGTAAATTTCTCAAGATCGCTTAAAGACGCAATAATAAAACCATCACAGCTAATTTCTTTAATGGTAAATGTTGTTATGCCGCTAGCTACAAGGCAATCTGCCAATCCTTGATCATTCACCGTATCCTGAGGTATTACGGTATCAATTATTGCCTGAACTTCTAATTCTGCGGTTGTAATATTTTGTGAATTGTCGGTCACGGTTAACAAAAATGTCAGTATTTCATTTGTTTCAATATCAGGAGCGATAAATGACAAGGTGGCAGAGTCAGTGAGCAATTCACTGACCTCAGAGCCCGTCGTTTGCTGCCATGCATATTGTACTACTTCACCATCAGTATCGCTAACATCAGCAGTAAAGCTAAAGTTTTCATTTTCCTTTATTGTTACGGCAGCCATTGTTTCAATTACCGGTGCAAGGTTATTGATGGCATTTATCTCAAGTATCGCTGTTGTAATAGCGTTGTCGTTATCGGTAGTACTCAGACTAAAGATCAATAATTCGTCGTTGTTTATATCAGGCGTTAAAAATGAAAGTGTTACAGAGTCCGATTGTAATTCAAGTACTGGAGTCCCTGCGGTTTGTTGCCATAAATAGCTTGAAATGCTGCCATCGATATCTGCAACTTGGGCGGTAAATTCAGCCATTTCACCTTCGTATACCAATGTGGTTGCCATATTAGTAATGGTTGGAGCAAGGTTGGCGATAGCAGTTAACTCAAGCGTTGCTGTTGCGCTGGCGTTGTCGTTATCGGTAATCGTAAGACTAAAACTTAATGTTTCGTCATTGTTTATATCGGGTGTTAAAAATGAAAGTGTTGCAGAGTTCGACTGTAATTCGAGTACAGGTGTGCCTGCCGTTTGCTGCCATAGATAGCTTGAAATACTGCCATCAATATCAGCTACTTGAGCGATAAATTCAACCATTTCACCTTCGTTTACCAAAGCGGTTGTCATATTAGCAATGGTCGGAGCTTGGTTGACTTCTACTTCTACTTTGGGATCACTGTTACCACTGCCGCCCCCACAGCCGAATAGAAAAAGTGATGATAAGCAAAATACGGAGAATGTTTTTTTCATAATAATCCCTTAAAAATAATCCTTTAAAAATGACTGGTAGCACCAGACAACGTCTGGCGGGACTTTACGTTAATTTTATAAAAAGTCAATGTTTAGAAAGTGTTATATATGTAACTTTAGATGTAGCATTAATATTACAAGTTGCCCAATTAGCAATCACTAAAGGGTAAAAATATCGTTTTTCAGTTGTCGACAAGAGCAAATTACACATTCATGTTAATAAGTGTCTCTGTTGGTTGGTATATGTACAGTTATTAAACTTCAAAGTTTTACTATACTTAGATGAAATGATTTTTTTACTATTTATAAGATATTGGAATTTGGTGTTATATGAAGTTTTTATTGTTTTTAAGTTGTTTTATCATTAGTACTTTTTTAGTTAATGCAGAACACTATCACTTTGGTGTTCTCGACTTTCAGGGCAACAAAGTGACTATGCAACGCTGGCAGCAGCTGTCTACTTATTTATCTTCAGCAATAGATAAAAAAGTTAGTGTCTTAGCGCTTAAAAACTCGCCATTAACGATAAGAGCCAAAAGTTTTGATTTTATTTTGACTAATCCTGTCGCTACTGAAATGATTGCAGATGAATTTGATTATGAAATCATTGCCACCTTAAATCATAGTAAACAAGGTCCCTTATATGCTGGTGTGATCATCGTCCATGAAGACTCAGAGATTAGCTCTTTGCAAGATATCGCTAAAAAACGCGTGGGAGTGGTGAATATGGATTTTGCAGCGGGAGGTTATATATTTCAGGCGTATGAGCTTGTAAAGGCGGGACTTGAACCAGCGGAAGATTTTAAATATTTTATTGAATTAAATAACCAAATTGCCATCATAAAACATGTGAATAACAAGAACATTGATGCCGGTTTTATTCGAACAGGAATGCTCGAAGATATACAAGAGGGTCTCGTGGACCTTGATGTTTCGCATTTAAAAATGATTAACCAACAAAATGGGATTATCGATTATCCACGTAGTACCAGTGTCTATCCTCATTGGGGATTTCTAGTTTCCCCTAGCGTTCCTGATAAAGTAAAACAAGTTGTTAAAAAGGCATTGTTAGAGTTAAGTCCAAATCATCCGAGCGCTCTTGCTGCCAATATTAAGGGGTTTGTTAGTGCTAAAGATTATAGTGTGATAAAACAAGCGATAAATAGCTTGAAAACTTCGAATGATATTAAAGAATAACTCGGAGGTAAATTTTCTAGAATATAAAGAATAAAAATATTAACTTTATTCATCCTAACTTAGCGTTAATTAGTCTTATATATAAGAAAACATTCAGTAAATGTCAGTTAATTAAACACTTGTATTATGTTATTCTTATTCTCTATTCGTTTATTAAAATATATTAATTTTACTCTACCTATCATTAATTCATTTATTGTATATATGGCGTTAATGTTTGTAAGTCTCATATGCTTTAGTAGGCTTTGGTATAGTGTTTTGTCCAGTCATTATATGCTTAGGTTTTTACTGAGATTACTGTGTGTGTGCCAGCATATTTACAGGAAGTTTTAGCGTTATTATATGGAATAATTTTACAGGTGGAACATTTGATGTTTAAGAATTATACCTCGCTTTATCGATAAAAGATCTTTACTCAGTACCGTTCAACGTTGTAGATATTAATTATTATCATTCATTTATTTAAGAGATATGCTGAAAAGAATATGAAAAGAATTGTTATTAAAGTTGGTAGTGCGGTTTTAACTGAAAAAAATCGAATAGCGAAAAGAAGAATGCTAAATTTAGTGACATTGATTGCTAATTTACGCAATCAATATAAAGTCATACTCGTTACTTCGGGTGCCGTTGCTGCGGGTTATTCAGCGTTAAAACTGGATAAAAGAAAACTCATTGGTAAACGAGCATTAGCGGCAGCTGGTCAGCCTATTTTAATGACCTCATATAAGAAAAAATTTGATATTTATGAAATAGATACGGCACAAATATTATTAACTGAAGATGATTTTGATTCACGAAAAAGAACTAAGATGTTTCAAGAGATTATTGATGCACATTTAGATAATGATATTTTACCTATTGTGAATGAAAATGATATTTCATCGACTCCGGAGCAATTATTCGGTGATAATGATCAGCTTTCAGCAAATATTGCTTTTGCCACTGATGCTGAATTATTAGTGATTTTGAGTGATATCGATGGTTATTTCGATAAAAATCCTCATGAACATCCTGATGCTAAAATTCATAAAGTCATTCAAGAAATACCAAAAGATGCACTGTCAGATTCATCTTCACCCAATGACTCCTTTGCAACCGGTGGTATAGTAACAAAATTGAAAGCCGCAGATTTTTTGATGAAAAAAGGAAAGAGCATGTTGTTATGTAATGGTTTTGATCTCGCTTCAGCCGAATCATTTTTACTTCATGATGATCACCAGCTTGGTACGCTATTTCAGCCCTTATCAAAAAAGAAATAACTCTTTTTTTAATGAGATAAACTAATGATGTATCAGTTCACGACGTACAACCCTTATATAAATAATTAAAGTATTTTAGGGGGGAATTATTAGCTTGAAAGGTTTTTTATGTGGTAAATACTATCATTTTTTGTTCAATTCTTTGGTTATATTGCTACGATACGACAACTTCCATAAAATGAGAAAGAACGTTCATTCGCGTTATCTAATTCAGGTTAGTTATTGATAGAGTTTTAACCTTGTATCTTTATACTGAAATGATTTGTAATTCTAAGTAGATAACTCTTAATAATACCTGTATGCGGTATCAATGTCGTCATTCAATCAACCCGTTTAAAACGCTAATGTATTTTAATTAATATGCCAAATTTATGAACAAGTGGGATAATGGAGGGGGCGTGTTCTTCTTGATAACTGTTTAAATTTCTCAAGAAGAACGACATTTCCAATAACTATTTAGCTAATTAGTAATTATATATTAGTCAAAATTACCAAAAGAACCGGCTGGGCCAGGGAATACTACGGGACTTTCAAAACCATCATTGGCAACACTTGCTACGCCAAAGAAGTAATTATCAATAACAACATTTTCTAAAGTAAATTGCTCAACATTGCCAACATATCGACTGTGAGTCCAAGTTGCGTCTGTGGTTAAACGCCAATAGATGCGGTAACCGGCTAAATTTTTTGCACTTTTTCCTGTCGCTTTTTTCCAATGCAAAGTTGTTGATGCTTGTACCGCACCTGAAATTTCAGTATTCATTGTTGGTGCTGGTGCCCAAGCAAGTGAGGCAAGTGTTACCGCATTTAATGAGGTTAATTTTGCCGTGTAATCAAAGTCAATCCCACTAAGAACATCTCCATATTCACGACCATCTTCAATACGTAAATCTTGATGTTGGCGATCATAATGCTCGTTCGTTTCCATTATGCGTACCGCAGGGAAGCCAACTTGATTAAATGGACGATGATGACCGCCTCGTTTAAAGCGATCCAAGCGATAAATCATCATCACATCTAAATTAGGGATGTATTGGTCAGCTATGTTGTCAATATAACGTGCAAGATTACGGGACGCGGAGTCTACTTCACCACCGGTGAATCGACGTAATTTCGCTTCTTTAGCTGTTTCGGTAAAACGTACACCTTCAGAGAATACTCGGGCAGTGGTATTATTTGATATACCATTAATACCTTTTGAGTTGCCTATCATGTCATTATTGATAACGGCTTCAATATTCCAATGTTCTTTTTTTGCAATACCGGCCATAATTTTGCCGCCATATAAGCCTTGTTCTTCTCCGGAAAGTGCCGCATAAACAATAGAGCCATCAAAACTATATTGTGATAGCGCTCTTGCTGTTTCTAATACGCCGGCAATACCTGAAGCATTATCATTAGCACCTGGGGAATCGCTAGTAAAGTTAAGTGGATCTGTAACACGAGAGTCAATGTCGCCTGACATAATGACATAACGGTTCGGAGCTATTTTTCCACGCTGAATGGCGATAATATTAACCACTTCTGTTGGGTTAGGTATCCTCTTCTCACCTGAAAAGGTTTGTTTTTGCTCGATAACTTCTAAGCAGCCGCCACAGCTTTGAGATATTTTCTCAAATTCAGCTTTGATCCATCGACGTGCAGCGCCAATACCACGGGTATTTGATTTCGTTTCTGAAAGTGTATGACGAGTGCCAAAATTAACTAAGCTGGTAATATCTGATTTTATTCTGCTAGCATCTATTTTTTGTTGTATTTCTCTTAAAACAGGGTGTTCACTTGGTGGTACCAAAAGCGGACTTTTTGCTGATGCCCCCAGTGTCGTCAATACTAGACCTAAGCCCGTTATATAGATTTTTTTCTTTAAGTTCACGCAAAATATCATAGAGTTACTCCTATTTTTAACTTAATTGAAATTTTATCACACCTTGTCGGCGAAGCTAGGTTGTTGGCCTTGGATTTCATGTTGTTTGTCTCTCGAGCTTTTCTACCATTAGAATAGACAATATGACGGTACTTTAAATGAAGTGATTGTTTTCTATAATAACAACAATAGATTTATTAAGTAAATTAAAGAAGCAGCGTTAGCCCAGTACCATTTTTGTAAGATATGTTTGATCGTGGAAGAGAAGTGTTACCAAAATTTTGTATTCTTTAAACAAAGCGGCTACTGACACTTTCTAGTCAGTAGCACTTGGCAGTCATTATAAATAAGATTAAAGACCGTTATGGTATTGTGCATTGGTAGCTGCAGGCACTAATTCATTAATGGCATTTTGCAGTTTTAACTGTGCTGATAACTCGCTACTTTCTGCACTAAGCAGTTGCTCAAATTGTGTAATAAGTGTTGTCTTTTCAGGAGAAACTTTATCACTTGCACCGATATTGGTTAGATCAATCATAAAACCATCAAACAACGGCGCTAAATCGTTGATGATTTCCATATTCAAAAACTGATCTTTATTATAAATACTTGGGTAACCCGCTTTTTGTTTATCGATAGCAAATGAAATACCTTTTAGGTTAGTGATACTGGTCGATTTGTCGCAAGAAAGCATACAGCCATTATCAATACGTGGTTTTTCACAGCCAACACTTTGTTGGAAGAAGCATTGCCTACTGGTCATCAATAAAATGGGATGGTAAATACTGTAGAATAGCTTAAAGTTTTCAGGGCGTGCTATGGTTTTTATTTGCTGACGATTTATTTCATTTGAAATAAAGGCTCCACTACAGTCAAGGGCTTCTTGCATCGCTAATAAAGCATAAGAATTGGTTGTATTTAAAAAAGGACCCGCTATCCATTTAATACCTAATTCAAAGGCGCGATTAGCGATACCTGTATTATTGGTAACGATTAATTTGGGTTTTACTTGCTCCAAAATATTTAACGCTACGTCATAATCTTTACCTATGAGTACTGACGGAAACCAAGGGATCAGCTGAGTGTTTTCTTTGAAAAAAGTAACGTATTTAGTACAGCCACGCTTATAAGCATCAGGTAATTTAAAGTAAATGTCAGCATTAGTGGCATTACTTAAATTAATATCACTTTCATCACAAATGAGTATTGATAACTTAGTGCTAGCAGCCCCTTTCTCATTATTGTCAGAACTCGCTTTAGGATGTCGAATTAACTTAGGTAACTCTACTTCAGGCAATACTGCTTTTGAATTATTTAATAAATAAGCGGCTTGATTTTTAAGTGTTGTTAATTCTTTAAAAGGGATACTTAAATCTTCAGCTAAACCTTCTGTAATGATATCGGTAAGTTCAAATTCTGCGTTATTAAAACTTTTGAAACGTTTTTCTATGGTTTCTTTATCAATACTTAATTTGCCACTTTTTGTTAAGGTACTCGTAGATTGGAGAACAAAGCTTTTGAGTTCATTATTTTGCTCAGCGTTCTGGCTAGTTTTTTGAGCAGTTCCTTTAATTTTTGGGCTAAAAGTTTGGTTAGTCGTCAATTTTTTAGTTGTGGCTTTTAATGTCAATGGTTGGCCAATTTCACCTGAAAAAATCAGTGTTAGTAGTATTTTGTCAATACTCAGATGTTTTATTTTATCGTCGACAGTTGCATTTATTTGCTGCTTTTCATCATTAAGTTTTTGTTCAACGTCGTGAATTTGCACAATAGAAATAGCATTACTTTTATCAACAGCGTGATATTTCGAGTTATCACGTGGATTTTCAATAAACATTGATTGGTTTAAATCGCCTCGTAAAAACGCGTTAGAAAAATCACGGTTAAATACTTTATAAAGTCGTTCGCCATCCTCAACTAATTCACCGGTTTCAACAAAACCATCAATTTGTTTACGGAAACTATCAATGACAGTGTGAACATAACTTGCCCCTTTAATGCGACCTTCAACTTTAAAGGAATGAACGCCTGCTTCTATTAGTGCAGGCAAATCAAAAAAGGCTGAATTGTCTTTAATATTTAATGGAAAGTTATTACCTGATGGCGTGGTTTCATACTCTTCACGACAAGCTTGACTACAGCGGCCACGATTACCGGAATTACCGACACTTGCAGAGGTTGAATAACATAAACCAGAAAAAGCCACACACAGAGATCCATGAACAAAGACTTCAGTGAGTACTTCCTCTTGATGTGCAACTGCAGTAACGGCAGCTATTTCTTTTAAATTCATCTCTCTTGATAAATTTACACGAGAAGCGCCTAATTTTTTTAAAAAAGGAATTTGGCCGATATTATGTGTTGTTAATTGCGTTGAAGCATGAATATCAAGGGTAGGGAAGTGCTTCTTAAGAATATAAAACAGACCTAAGTCTTGCACAATAACACCATCAAGGGTGGTATTAACTAATTTGCTTAATAACTTAGCCAGTGATTTAAATTCACGCTCTAAAATAACTATATTTAAGGTTAAAAATATTTGGCACTCATATTCATGAGCAAGTCGAATAATACCTACAAGTTGATCAAAAGAAATATTAGCGGCACGATTTCGTGCATTAAAGGTATCTAAACCACAGTAAACAGCATCTGCACCAGCAATAATTGCGGCTTTAATTGCATCTACATCGCCACCTGGGGCCAATAATTCAATTTTAGGACTCATTTATACTACTCTAGCCAATCATCATGGCAGTGATACCAATTATATTGGCATTAAATTTAAAGGAGGGGATTTTACGCCTATCCTGTTATTACCTCAAGATGCAATTTAAGAACTATTCATCTTGTTTTTGTTTGCGTATATTAGCTCGCAGCGGTAATTATCTTCTCGGAATAAAACAACCATGAATAAAACCAATGTCTTACCTATTCTTTATTCATTAAGAAACTGCCCTTATGCAATGCGAGCCCGTATGGCTATTTTTAGGGCGAAACAAACAATCTTGCTTCGTGACTTAGTACTGAGCAACAAACCAGCTGAAATGTTAATAGCATCGCCTAAAGGTACAGTGCCAACTTTAGTATTACCAAATGGTGATGTTGTTGATGAAAGTGTAGATGTCATGTTATGGGCGCTAAATGAGACAGACCCAGATGATTTATTACATTGTGGTATTACAAAAATTAATCATCAAAGTGATGGTGAGGTTGACAGTGAAAGTCAAAATGATAGTGAAAGTAAAGTAGGCAACAAGGCTGCAAGTGCACTTACTGAAATACTGGCATTAATTTATGAATTTGATCATGGTTTTAAGCCTTGTTTAGAGCAATATAAATGCGCCAAGCGTTATCGTGAGAATAATATTGTTCAATGCCGAACTGCATGTCAACAATACATAGCAAGATTGGAGCAACGCTTAACAGGGCAACAATTTTTAATTTCAGATAAAGAAAGCCTCGCTGATATTGCTATACTACCTTTTATTCGACAATTTGCACGAGTCGAACGGCAATGGTACTTAAAAGCACCATATCCACATGTTCAAAAATGGCTTAATAACTATTTGCAAAGTAAAATGTTCAGTAAAGTGATGGCCAAATACCCATTGTGGGAAGATTGTCATGAAGATATATTGTTTGGATAAATGCTGTTAAAAAACGATAACTAGAAAGTTATTGTAAACAGTAGGGCACAGCTGTTGATTGAGGTCTGTTTTCCTTCATTACTTTTTCATCAATGACGAAGCCGCAACAATTATAATGTCTAAATAAAACAAAAAAGGCTGCTTATAATAAGAAGCCTTTGAATTTATATTCTTAATCATGGACTAAAGGTTATAGCCGGACTCATCATGTTCAATTAAATCAAGACCGGTTGTTTCTTGTTCTTTGGAAACACGCAAGCCATCAGTCATCTTAGCAACCAGTTTAAATAATAGATAAGAGACCACCGCGGTGTAAACAATTGTTGAACCAATGCCAATAAGTTGAACGCTCACTTGACCTAACATAGTACTTATACCTTCCGCGTAGCCATAGCCACTAAATACGCCAAGCTCTGTAGAAGCAAAAATACCTGCCAACAAGGTACCTAAAATACCGCCGACACCATGCACAGGAAAGACATCTAACGAATCATCAATTCTTAATTTTTGTTTGATATAAACCGTTGAATAAAAACAAATAATCCCTGCAGAAATGCCAATGATAAGTGCACCACCAGGCCCCACAAAACCTGATGCAGGTGTTATAGTACCCAACCCTGCGACCATGCCTGTAACTGCACCTAAAACGCTGGCTTTACCAAATTTTTTCCATTCAATAGCGGCCCAAGTTAATGCTCCGGCAGATGCGGATAAATGTGTGACTAACATTGCCATAGCGGCGTCGCCATTTGCGGCCAAGGCACTACCACCGTTAAAGCCAAACCAGCCAACCCAAAGCATGCCAGCACCTGTTACTGTCATGGTTAAATTATGCGGTAACATTGGCGTTCTAGGGAAGCCGTGACGAGGGCCTAAAACAACCGCAGCAACTAAAGCTGCAACACCTGCCGTGATATGTACAACAATACCTCCCGCAAAATCATAGACGCCCATTTGTGCTAACCAACCTCCACCCCATACCCAATGTGTAACAGGTGAATAAACCACTAATAACCACAACGCACTAAAAATTAATACTGCTGAAAATTTCATTCGTTCTGCATAAGCACCAATAATAAGTGCTGGTGTAATCACTGCAAATGTCATTTGAAATAAAGCAAACAAACTTTCAGGAATATCACCAGCAAGTGTTTCTTTGGTGATACCCATCATCATGACTTTACTAAAGTCTCCGACCCAAGCGTTCCCTTCGCCAAACGCCAAACTGTAGCCTAAAACAAACCATAAAATGGAAGAAACGCCGGCAATGGCGAAACACTGCATTAGAATGGAAAGAATGTTTTTACGTCTAACCAACCCTCCATAAAATAAAGCTAAACCTGGTAACGTCATTAACAACACTAAGGCTGTTGATGTTAAAATCCAAGCCGTATTTGCACCATTCAAGGCATCTTCATTAGCTAAGCTTGGAAAAGAAATAGTTGCCAATGCTAAGAAAAATACAGATAAAAGTTTATTCATAGCAATACTCAAAAATTTACAGTTAAATAGCGTCATTATCTGTTTCACCTGTTCTGATCCTAATAATGGTTTCTATGTTGGTAACAAATATTTTTCCATCACCAATTTTCCCAGTTTGTGCCGCTTGAACAATACTTTCTATCACTCGCTCAACGATATCGTCTTGCACCGCAAGTTCGATTTTCATTTTAGGTAAAAAATCTACTGAATATTCTGCACCACGATAAAGCTCGGTATGACCTTTTTGGCGGCCAAAACCTTTTACTTCAGATAAGGTCATGCCTTCAACACCAATTTCACTAAGTGCCTCGCGCACCTCGTCCATTTTAAATGGTTTAATTATTGCGGTTATTAACTTCATTTGTTCACCTTTAGTGCATAGATCAAATATGTGTTCTTATAAATTTATATAAGCACCATTTATGCCCAAGATGTTAATTTCATATATAACATGTAGTTAAGTGGTTTTCTTGAGTATGGCCATACAAAGGTGCACCAAAAGGAATCGTCGGTTTTTAATTCGCTCACCAAAGTAGTGCAATAAATTAATGCTATGTATGAATTTCAATTGATTTGATATTTTATAAGCGAGTTTTCTATATAGGAGGTTAATATTAATTTTAAATGGTAATTTCAACGATTTGTTTTGTACTTTATTCATTTTACTTTGAAAAATATTTTACTAAAAAATAAAGCGGTGTGATGTGAATAGGTTTATTACCATAAAAGCTATGCATCACATAAAAAGGACATTGTTCATACCGATTAATTGTTTTATTTAAATCAATTCATTTATTGCTATACGGATTTCTGACCAATCAAGGTAAGTCTATTTCCTAATGACTTTACTTATCATTTCATTTAATCTAGCAAAAGCCTAGATGTAAAATATTGTAATGTATATGAATATAAAAGGTTTTACGCTTATAGAATTAGTTGTTGTTATTGTTATTTTAGGTGTTTTATCTGTAACAGCCGTTCCCAAATTTATCGATTTATCGGCTGATGCAAGAAAAGCAGAAATGCAGGCACATCAAGGTAGTCTTAGCAGTGCAATTCAAATGGCATTTGCCAAAAATCTAATATCTGGTGATACCAATTCTCATGCTGATATAAAAATAGGTGATAACTTTTATGCTATCTATAATGGTTATCCTGACTTTATTGAACGAGGAGATGGTTCTGAGGCGGGTAAAGGATTAGCGATTAATGGATTAATTGAATTTGATAGTAATACTGTAATGTTTGACGGCAACTCTTCACCGGCTATTTTTGAGCATACAAAGGCTACAACGCCACATAAATGTCGAATAGAATACTTCAGGGCACAAAACTCGACCACACCAGCGATTTTAACTGCTAAATTAGACGATTGTAGTTAAAGATATAATGCAATCGATGGGGTCTTTATCAAATATCAAGCAATCATTACCCAGAGTTCAACTCAGTTATATTTCATTGTAAAAACAACCATAACCCTATAAAGCAAGTTATGAGAGATATGGTTGTTTGTACAATATGAAACTATCTGTGGAAATTTAATAACGTGGACTAAGGTTATTAAATTCAAACAGGAAAACTGATTTTCCCCATTGTCGTATTAGGGACTCCTTGTTCAGGATTACCAAAGTTTTCTGCGCTACCAGCAAGGCATTCATTGGCAAGAATAGCGAATAATACCGCCTCTTTTGCATCAGGTTCAATGCCTAATGTTTGAGTGCTATGAATTATTGATAGTTGTGGTGTAAGAGACAAAATATGTTCCATCAATAATGGGTTATGAATACCACCACCACTAGCATAGAGAGAAAATTGATTTACATTTTTTGAGCATTGATTAATTGCTATTGCGATCATTTCAGCGGAAAAACGATTAAGTGTCGCTAATATATCTTGATGGCTAAGGCCTTGAGTATTTGATGCATGTTGTGCTTTTTCCAAATACGTTAAGTTAAACACTTCTGGGCCTGTTGTTTTTGGCATTGATTTTGTAAAAAAGTCATTTATCTTCAAAGCATTAATCAATTCTTGATTAATCTCACCTTCACGCGCTATTTCACTGTCTTTATCATAATGCATACCTTTGAAATAGCGTTGTACATATGCATCCATTATTGTATTACCAGGCCCGATGTCGGAGCTAAATACAACTGAGGGATCTGCAGTTTTAGGTAGGTAAGTTAAATTGGCGATACCGCCCATATTAAGTAAAACGCGATTTTCCAGTGGGCTAGAGAAGAACAAATAGTCTCCGTATACGGCTAAAGGAGCGCCTTCGCCACCAGCAGCAATATGCTTTTGACGAAAATCAGCCAAAGTAATGATGCCTGTTTTAACGGCCAAATGACAACTATCACCTATTTGTAATGTGCCATGACCAAAGTCCTCTATCCCATGTTGATGCTCAGGACAGTGATAAATAGTTTGTCCATGACTTGCAATAACATCTATTTCAGAGGCATTTATCTTCCAGTTAACCAAACATTGATTGACCATCTCACCGTGTAGCGTGCCTACCCATGGGTGAAGTAATGTTATTTGTTCTAGATCAGTGCTTCGTTTCGCAAAGACACTTTTTATTTTATTTTTGTAATTTTCATCATAATCAACGGTGGTAAAATTTAATAATTCTACTTCTGTCTTTATTCCGGCATAACTAATCTTGCAAAGTGCAACATCAAGACCATCTAATGACGTCCCACTCATCAACCCAATAATCAAGCGCGATTGCTTGCTGGCACTAATAGAGAGCTTCTCTACATATTTATACATATTAACTTACCAATAATTAAGTTGAGTGGGGGGGGGAATATTTTATACTAAATCGTGTTCTTTTCAAGAATAATTGATGCGTAACTTGACACTATATCTACTAATCAATCTATCCAGCTAAGTTTATACGGATCTTAAGTTTGAAGAAATACAAAATTTAAATATGCTAGCTGTTGGTGTAATCCATGTTGATACCGTTAGTGGTTACACTAGCATCGATTGTTATTTTCACTATCTGTTCTATACACTGTAGGTATTATTTTAATAACCTGATAGTTGCTCAAACGTCTTTCTGAATGCTGCCTCTGAAGTATAAAGGAAATATACAGTTAATTTTTTTATTAATAGGTTAACTTTGAAAAATAATGTTTTACCAAGGAATAAAACCTCGTGATGTGAACCGGTTTATCTGCATGAAATCTGTGCACCATATAAAATGGCCATTGTTTCCCTTGGTATTGAGGTAAAGCTTTTACCAACTCACCATTGGCTAATTGTGATTGAATGACAAACTCTGGTAACAGTGCTATTCCCATATCTTGAATAACAAACTCTAGTACACTGGGCAGTGTATTGGTTTGTGCAAAATAAGTTAATTTCAATAATTGCTTTTCTGAAGGAGCTATACTTTTATATAGCTCTAAAGCTTGTTTTTGCCAAGGGGCAGCAATAACCTGGTGTTTACAAAGCTCCTCAAGAGTCGATAGTTTTTTATTTTTTTGTAGATAATGAGGACTAGCACAAAATATTTCACTGGTACTGCCAATAGGCAAAGCTCGATAATTACTATCTTTTAACTCCCCACCATATATAGATACATCGAGATTATTTTCGATCAAATCCATCGGTTTATCGGTCACCTGTAAATCAATTTGTAATAGCGGGAATTCTAAACAAAGCTGTTTTAGAGCGGGAATGATAATGTGTTTTTCAAAGGAGTGGGGGATGGTTAATGCAAATACCCCCGATGGTATCTCTTTACTTATGGTTAACTCATCATAAGCAAGCTCTACTTGATCTCGCAGTAATTCACAGCGGCTAAGTAATTTTTCTCCTGCCGCAGTTAAAGACATTCCTCGAGTATGCCTTGACAGCAATTGTTGCCCAGTATCTTGCTCAAGCTTTTTAATATGCTGGCTAATAGCCGATTTACTCATTGCTAATTTTTTACCTGCCAAAGTAAAAGATTGCTTGTTGGCAACCTCAGCAAAAATTAGCAATGATGATAGTTTTTTTACATTGTTCATTTTTCGAAACAATCAGTTTGTTTTTTGGTTATTGTTAAATAATCGACTACTTCTTATAGTATGTCAACTCAACTCAACTCAACCCAACTCAAATTAGGAATTAACACCATGAACGCATTAATTATTGTCGATCTAACACCAACCAATAAAGATAAACTTGCTGCATATAGCGCAGAGGCGGCTAAAACCCTTATTACTTACAACGGCGAGTTCTTATCTAAAGGACCCATCAACGCATTACATGGAGAGTCAGCATTTACTACTAAGGTAATTATTCAGTTCCCAAGTAAAGAAAATGCTTTGAATTGGTATAATAGTGCAGAATATCAAGCCATTATTCCACTTCGTGAAGAAGGCATGATTAGCCAATTTCACTTAATTGCTCAATAAAATAGAGGTAATGATGAAACTGGCTAGGTTGTTTTCTATCGTATTAAGTTTAGTGGTCATTCAAGCTTGCTCTAATGTAAAGTCGAATAATAATGAGCCAAAAGATGATGGAATGAAATTGTATGTCTTAGACTGTGGCACCATTAATGTTAAAGACATATCACTGTTTTCACCAGGTATTGATAAGGGAAAAAAGAAAAAATTGGCGAATAGCTGTTATTTGATTAAGCATCCTCAAGGAAACTTTCTTTGGGATACTGGGTTGAATGATAGTCTAGTAAAAGAAAGTGATGGATTAACTATTGCAAATGGCATGTTTCATTTGCAAGTACACCGTACGTTAGTGTCGCAATTACATGAAATAGGCTTAACACCTGCTGACATAGATTATGTTGCTTTGTCTCATTTTCATTTTGACCATACTGGAAATATGAATTTATTTTCAAAAGCCACTTTCTTGGCGCAGCAGCATGAGTTAGCCGCCGCATTCTCCAATAAAGCGAGAGAAATGTATTTTGAACCTGATTCCTATAATCTCATTAAAAAAGAACAGTTTGTTAGTTTATCCGGTGATTATGATGTCTTTAAAGATGGTAAATTGGTAATACTATCTTCACCAGGTCATACGCCTGGGCACCAATCCCTACAAATCAATTTAGCAGCCTTTGGTGCTGTTGTACTAAGTGGTGATTTATATCATTTTGATAAAAATAGAAAACATAAAAGAGTACCAGCAGTTAATTTTGATAAAGCCATGAGCTTAATGTCTATGGACGTTATTGAAAATGTGCTAAAGGATATTAATGGTGAATTATGGATTCAACATGACCTTCCTACTTATAAGCAGCTTAAACACTCACCTGAGTTCTATTATTAGGTTCATCTAAGTTCATTTAAGCTCATATAAATTTAATCAATTTATATGAGCTAGTTTAAAAATCTATGAAACTCCGTTTACACTTTAATAGTGTTGACGGATATATGCTTAATAGCATTAACGAACCTTATTAGTATGGTATTCCTCACTTTATTCTCGCCTATTTATTCCTACAAAAAGATTACATTCCTGTATAATCCAGCGCATTAAAATTAGTCTTCGTATGTCGATTTACTTCTCTCTTAGTTTTAGTTTAACCATGGGAATATTTTTTCATCATTAAGAAATGGCAAGAATATTTAAGACATTCTGATGGAAAAATAGCAAAGAAAATTACTGAAATTGACTAGGTTACAATAATTAAAGAAAGTACATCTTTTAGGATCATTAAGAACGGCATGAATGAATTGAAAGTTATCCTCATTTTTTTACTTATCAGCTTAAACTCAGTGGCCAGTGAAGAAATTAAAGTGGTTACTGAACATTTCCCTCCTTATCAAATCGTCAAAGAAGGAAAACCTGTTAGTGGGAGCTCCGTTGAATTTATTGAAGCGTTACTCAAGGAAGTAAATATTGATACAAAGATTGAAGTTTATCCATGGGCACGTGCTTATTCTATGGCCATCACTTATCCTAACGTATTAATATTTTCAATTTCTAGAACACCCGAACGAGAAAGTTTGTTTCATTGGATCGGTGCACTTGACGCTATGTGCAATCATTTATGGGCATTAAAAAAGAATAATTCAATAAAAATCACTTCCATTGACGACGCAAGAGAGCACATCGTTGGTGTACCCAGAGATGATACAGTCCATCATTATCTAAAGAAACATGGTTTTAGAGACTCAGATAACCTCTATATTGCTAATACAAGAGAACAGGCCGTTAAAATGTTGTTTAGTGGCAGAGTTGAGTTATTGATGGGTGCAGAATTATTGATTAAACAACGAGTTAACCATCTTGGCTTTGATTTTAATCATTTGAAAAATGTATTTACACTCCCCGTAATAAACAATAACAGACTCTCTATTGCTTTTAGTAAGTCAACACCTACATCGTTAGTTCTTAAATTTCAAAAAGCATTTAAGAAACTAAAAGAGAGTCCTCAGTATCGAAACATGTCGAGTGATATTAATTGTGGTTCTGCTTAACTAGCATTAAGAACAATGACAAACTCTCTAATCATCAAAGAGTCTGTCATTATTGCAGATTAGTTTATCGACAAATGATTATCGCTATGACCTTTAAACGAGGCTAGTTAACATCTCTTCGGAGTAACTAACTAATGGTTCATTGCTTCGCACTTTGGCGACATAATCAGGGTTAGCAATGAAAGGTCTACCAATTGCAATAAGGTCAAATTTATCATCACTAATTGCACTACTTGCTGTTTCAGCGCTGTAACTTCCCACACCTATTAACGTTTTATTGTAATTTGCTCTGACATAACTTGATGCGCTGCCATTTAAATAATCAAACGACATGCTATCGTCAAATATGCCGATATGAAGAAATGCCAAATCGCGCTTTTCTAACTCCGGCAATAAGTGATCGAATACCTCTCGATCTCGGTTATCTGTTGCTATGTTGAAATATGCACCGGGTGAGACTCTTAACCCCGTTCTATCTGCGCCTATCTTATTGATGACTTCGTCAATCACGGCTAATGGAAACCTTGCCATATTTTCACTATTTCCGCCCCAGTTATCACTACGACGGTTGCTATCATGATGCAAAAACTGATCAATAAGATAGCCATTGGCACCATGAATTTCAACACCATCAAAACCGGCCTCTATCGCATTTTCAGCGGCTTTACCATAATCCGTTATTAATGTTTTTATCTCTTCAATACTCACGGATTTAGGGATTTTATAAGTTAACTCTCGCATTCTCGGTACGCTACCTTCAACGCCAACAGCAGAAGGTGCTAATACAGGGGCATCATCATTACCGTTTGTGTAGAAATAGGGGTGAGCTACACGTCCGGTATGCCACAGTTGAGCGAAAATTTTTCCACCATTTTCATGTACTGCAGCTGTTACTTTTTGCCATCCAGCAATTTGTGCTGGCGAAAACAAACCGGGTGTATTGGGATACCCCTGTCCATCAGGACGAATAATTACAGCCTCAGAAATTATTAAGCCAGCTTCAGCTCTACGTGCGTAATATTCTGCCATCGCCTGAGTAGGTACTAAATTATCATCTGCCATACAGCGTGTTAAGGGAGCCATTAATATACGGTTGTTTAATGTAATGGTGTTATTTAATGCATATGGCTTAAATAAATTTGCGGTCATGGAGATAATCCTTTTTTGAATGTTCGTTCAAGATACTCTTATTTGAACGGCCATTCAACTATTATTTTTGAATGATTGTTCAAGTAAGGGTATAATAAAAAAATCTACTGCAATTAACAGAGTCAATAAATGCGTAATGCTGAATTTGATAAAGAAGAAGTTTTAAGAGCTGCAATGAATGCTTTTATGAGCAAAGGTTATACAAATACCAGCATGCAAGATCTTAAAAAGGCAACAGGTCTTCATCCCGGTTCTATTTATTGTGCATTTGAAAATAAACGAGGTTTATTACTTGCAGCACTTGAACAATATCGCTTAGACAGGTCAACTGAATTTGAGCAGTTTTTTGCTACATCGCAACCAACAACTGAAAATTTAAAGACATATCTTAATAATGTGGTGGCTGAATGTATAAGTTGTGATAATACACAAGCCTGTTTAATGACCAAAGCCTTGAATGAAACTGCAGAGCAAGACATTGAAGTTCAACAAATAATTAGTACTCATTTATCTATGCTGCAACAAGCATTTGTTGAAAAATTTGAACAAGCTAAAAACGAAAAGGGCATCAGTGCGCAAAAAGATAGTGGGCACTTAGCGCGTTATTTTTTGATGGGAATTTATGGCTTAAGAACTTTTGCACAAACCCATCCTGAGCCCAAAGTAATAGAACAACTAGCGGAGCAGCTTTATCAAGATGTTTTACGGTAGTTTTAACATCTTAAAAACATTATTTTTAAGATGCTTCAGGGGAGTATTCATTGGGTAAAAGAAAATGAATAGTTGAGATTGAAAAGTAATTTAAAGTTGAAGTGCTTAAATACCATTAAGCAATGGCGGTCTGCAAAGTCCATAAATAGTGATTTATTACAGCGACTTTAAATAAACTGAAAGTAGGTAGTTAAAAAGGTTTTTAACTTACTCTTTAGAGAAATAGATATCCCCGTAATATGAAGTGGCAGTCTTTTTTGTATTGTCTGTATCTGTCATAAATGCGATGACATCTATTTGACTTACAGCATTACCATGTTGAACTTTGAAATCCTCAGCTACATTTCTTTTCTCACAATACCATGTAGATAAAGAGTCTGAACTATCCCTTAAAACCAACATCTTTGCAGACGATAAAAAAGCATTTGGCCAACTGTCATTTTTATTGTTATTACTTGACCAAACGTAATTCACCCACTTAGAGTTGAATCCCCAGAACATGCCTTTGTTAATCACATAAACTCTAAGTGAATAATCATCACCTGCTTGTGTTTTTTCATCAAATCTTCCTAATCTAGTCTCCGTTCTCCAACACCAGTTTAAAAAAGGATATTTGCTTAAATCAATACGCTTATTTTTTATGTATCCAGATGCACTTTTATTGCTGTTAGCCTGTATTGCATGAACACCATCAATGAGTTTTGGCGTGTACTCTGTTAGCCCGTGAAATATCTGCTCTTGCCAATCGTTAAGTCCTTCGCTTTTGAAGTCACTAATTTCCTGCTTATTTTGAGCAACCAAATTAAAAGATATTGTGCATCCTAATAATAAAATTTGTATGAAACGCTTTAATTTATTTTTAATTTTTTTCACCCTACTACTTCAATGACTTTTGCAATCACAGTAACTGTTGATGGAATAGCAGAAAAAACGGTTAATACTTGCGATTTAATTGCCAGAGGTACAAGTTTCATTTTTTTACTCAACGCTAACTTCTGGACGATAACCATTCTTTTTAATTCCAAAAGATTCACTTCAGCTTCATTTTCTGTGTTGATTTTCACTTTTGAGATCTGTTGCTGAAGTTTATTCCATTCATTACTTGTATTTCTTAAGAATGATTGCCTAACTTCTTGCAAGTTTTTATTTAACAATAAAAGAGGAGACAAAACAGAGTGGTAGATAATGAAAAATAGGAATAAAAAACCAACAACATTCCCTAAAGAAATATCGCCTGTTTTAAAGTGCCATTGAAATACCAGCATAGGAAAACTACATAATAAAGAGATAGATAAAAATGCATTTATTAGGCTACCTATACTTTCTATTCCGTACATTCCTTTTGGATCGGCTTGGTTAAAAGACACCGTTTTTGTGCAATGGTTACACAAAACTCGTAACTTAGTTAATACGCGTAGATAACACATCAATACAGGAAAGAGAACGCCTACATAAAACAATATACCTATCGAATAGGGCAGAACAACATTACACGTTTGAGCTTGCCAATGAACTTCTTCTGAATGACTACTTACATAAGCACCATTTACAAAACCTAAAATGAGGCACGTGACAAGTATAAGGTGACCCCAGCCAAGCAGCTCCCTTTTAAAAATAATATCTGAAAGTCGTGAAATTGACTTACTTGATTCGGCAGTTAAATGAATATTCCAAAATCTAGTTAAAATAATCGCTATCACTGCAAATGTTGTTGCCCAGTGCCCTAAAATATCTTTAATCCATGGGATGGTCTTAGCTTGACCTACTTGTTGGGGAGGAAGGAAGATGTCAGCAGGTATTAAGTCATAACAAGAGTAATCATATTTTTTAAAGATAAACTCATCTGCAATGCCAAGGGCAAACCACAAAAACAAAAAACGTATTGCATAAATAAAGGCAATTTTGGGTTGAGATACTTTTGTGTAGTAATTGATGAAGACATCCATTCTTCTGTCCTTCTCTTATTTTTATTTTTGATGATAGTATCAACAAAAAAAACATATTGGTCAAATAATGAACGACAGCACAGGTCTTATAAATGGTATTTATTTTCAAACTTAAAGAATTAACAATAGATCTTTAAATGACATATTATTCATTGAGAACTAATAACTGTTTTTATACTAATTCTTTGATTCTTAAATGTTTAAAATGTCGATATTAAGTTGGTGAGGTTATATTTAGGATGGTTTGCATATCAAGCGAATCCTTGATTTATTTTGTTGAGCAATACTTCGAATTTAAAAGGCTTTAGCATAACCTCATCCATACCTGCGATTTTACATTGCTCACCTACGTCACTTGAGGCGCTTGCTGTTAATGCTAAAATAAGCGTATGTTGAAGTGGTGCTTCTAATTTTCTAATTTTTGTTGTGGCTTCAAAACCATCCATTACCGGCATTAAACAATCCATTAAAACAATATCTACGTGATGCTTTTCAAATTGCTCTATGGCTTCTAGGCCATTTTGAGCGATTAAAACGTTGGCTTTAGAACCATCTAATGCCATCAACACTATCTTTCTATTTACCCGATTATCGTCAACGACCAATATGGTTTTACCTTTAAGTGATGATACTTCAACTGACGTTGCCTGAATGCTTTCGGTTGTTTTTTGTTGTTTGCTGATCGGTAATGTCAGTATAAAACTAAAGGTACTGCCTTGTTCTATTTTGCTAGTAACGTCAATTTCACTGCCCATCAGTTTTATCAATTGATGGCAAATACTCAACCCTAAACCGGTTCCACCGTAGCTTTTTGTGGTTGAAGAGTCATATTGGGTAAAGGGCTTAAAAAGCTCAGCTATCTTTTCCTGTGCAATACCCACACCTGTATCAATAACAGATATTTCTAATGTGCATGAGGTATTATCTGCCGTAAGTAACGCTAACTTAAGTTTGACACTGCCTTGTTTGGTAAATTTAATCGCATTACTAACCAAGTTTATTAATACTTGTTTCAGACGAATGTCATCTACCATTATTTTGGGATAATCTTGCTCAGTAAAAACTGTGGAAACTTCAAGTTCACGTTCAGGGCTTATACTACTAGCGCATATCGATATGACCTCTGTCAGTAATTGTTTTATATCGGTAGTGCAATGGTGAAGCTTGATTTTATTTGCTTCAATTTTTGAAAAATCAAGAATTTGATTAATAATGGCAAGGAGTTGAGCGCCAGAACTTTCTATTGTTTCAATTAAATCAGTTTGTTGGTGGGTTAATGATGTTTTATAACATTGCTGAACCATGCCCAAAATACCATTCATTGGCGTTCTTAATTCATGACTGATAGAAGCCAAAAATAGACTTTTTGCTTTATTGGCTGCTTGTACTTTATTCATCGCATGTTCAAGTTGTTTTTTATTTTTAGCGGTAATGACACTATGGTCATTGATCATTTTGGATAATTGAGCTTCTGTACTATTAACACCACCTTGTAACAACAAATAATGTTGATGTTCATTCATTGTTATTATTTTAGAATTGAAATTAATATGTTCATTACGTGCGCCAATAATACGCTCTACATTAAAGCGGTATTTTCTTTTTTTTGTTATCGCATTATTAATTCGTCTGATGATATCTTTATCAAAGATAGCTTCAAGTGAACATTGTGTAAGGTCGATAGGGTACCAATTAGCAAAGACCTGATTATATTCAATGATTTTAAGGCTTTCACAATGACATAGCACTAAAGCCTGATCTAAATCATCGAGCAATACAGGTAATATATTGAGCGTTGAATAACTCTTTTGAACGATTGAATTAGGCATTGACTACAATTTGATCCATCAAATTATTAACTAACGATATTATCCCAATAATATCTTCTCTTTCAACATCAGCTTCATCAAGTGACTCTTCTAGCAATTCTACCACTTGATGAAAATCAGGAATTGATATTTTATAAGGTGCGTGGGCTTTTTTTAAATCTAGGCCTGTGTATTGCTGAGGACCACCGAGAGCGGTAGATATGAAATTCGTTTGATGTGTGATCAACTTTTCCATATTGACGTTATCGAAGTAAGGGGCAAGTTCTTCACTGTCTAATACTTTTTGATAAAAGTTACGTACTACAACGTTAAATGTTTCGAAACCACCATATTTATCGTATAAAGTTTCTTTCATGAAACTTTCCTTGTCGTTATAAAGAGGACTTGTTTAATCGTGAGTGACAAAAGCGATATTTGCAAATATTTAGCTAATTATTTGTTAAGTTTTAACGGTAAAGTTCTTGGTTTGAAAGGAATGATTATTAATCTAGTGATAAGGTGTAATTAAGCATTTTTATTTGCATCGACAAATGGTCTTCACCTATGCCTTGATGTTTACGCTCTGCTTCAATGTTGATGTAGCGCATATCATGCATTTGCGCATAAACTGACAACGAACCGTCATCTTCTTCAATATCACTTGTCACAATAGGGCTTTGTAAAACGGCATTAAACCCCTTAGATTGCATCTGCATAAAATCTTGTTTATTCGTGACAAAAAATAAATCATCTTCATCGCCGACTAAAGGCGTCAAATTGCTTAAATATTTTGCACCAGAGTTGAGTTTATAACGATAACGTATCATAGACACATTGCCTATTCCGCCTTTGCCATCATCCTTAAAACCTTGGGTATTGTTATGTACAGCTAACCAAGTTTTCTGTTTATTCAAGCCACCCATTTTTGTAACAATAAATTGTCCTAAGGTGTATGAGCGATTTACGGCTTGCTGAAAATCTGTTGATGAAATGGCGAGTAGAGGATTAAGTTTTTTAATCGAATCTTTAATGCCCTTAACAGTGAATATTCGATTTGGATCAACCAGTATATTCTGATTATCAATGTTCAATGAAATTTCACGTTGACCCGCTTGTCTAAGTACCAAAAACTTTCCCTTTTCTTGGATTACTTTTTCTGCAAGATATTGATTAATAACATGCTCATTTTCATGTGGAGCAAAAAACACCTGTTCATTGGCACTATTTTCATGCCCCACAACTTCTAAATAAATATCATCTTGTTCTGGGAATACAACAGCTAGAGATGAGGCAAAAAGTAAAGATAACATCAGTTTATAGCACCGTAGTTTCTTCAAGCACTAAGCGCTTGATATTTGTATCTAGTGTGGCCAATGCCCCTACAGGGATAGTGGCTAAATCCTCAATATGACCAATCATGACTCCACTAAGTACCGGAATATTTAAACTTGCTAATCTATCACGCATTACTTGTTCAATACTAAGTGATGGCGCTTCAGTTGCCTCGCAATCACTGCATTTACCAAATACAATGCCGGCTAGTTTGTTTAAACGACCGGCTAGCCATAAATGAGTTAACATACCATCGACTCGGTAAGGGGCTTCCTCTATTTCTTCTAAAAAGAGAATTTTCCCGGCGTAATCAGGTTCAAAAGGACTACCAACTAATTTGACCATTAATGATAAGTTACCACCAATTAACCGGCCGGTTGCCTTGCCTTTGTGTAACACAGTGAGACGATTATCTTTTTCAGCTCTGCCTTCTTTAGCTTCAAAAGTTGGCGGTGTTGCCAGCTCAATAGGGGCGCTCGGCTTAAATAGAATTTTTTTAAAGCTATCTAGCGTGTAATCGCTAAAATTTTGTTTAGCAATGGGGCCATGGAAAGTCATTAACCCCGTACGTGCAGTAATCGCATTTAACAATGCCGTAATATCGCTATAACCTATTAAAGCTTTGGGGTTACTTTTGATTAAATCATAATTTATATAAGGTAGCATTCTTGGCGTACCATACCCACCACGAAGACAGAAGATACCATCAACCGATTTGTCGGCAAACATGTTATTAACATCGGCCGCTCTTTCTTTATCTTGCCCAGCGAGATAACCATAACGTTTGAATAAATTTTTACTATGTTTGACCTTAAAACCAAATGATTTTAAAACGTCAGTGGCAAAATAAATATCTTCGTCTTGCCAAACATTACTAGCGGGAGCAATTAACCCTATAGTATTGCCCGCTTTCAAACGTTTAGGTTTGATCATCTTAGTGATTTTATCTGATGACGGTTTCGCTAAAACAGCAGGTACTAATGCTGATACAGCGGTAGCAGCAAGTAATGTTTTGAAAAAATGTCGTCTCTGCATAATCTAATACCCTAAACGTTTGAATAAGCATTAACTCAATAATTGACAGTAAAGTAAAGAATAATTATTTCTAATTTTCATATTTGTTTTGAATATAATATTACAGGTGCGGTTGGTGTAGTTGGAGTCGTTAATTATCTCAAGTTGACATTTATATCATGGTTTGATGAAACTGAAGTGCTTACTATTAAACAAGAAAAAGCTCGAAACGAGCCGGTAACATGTATTTTTCTTTGGAATATTTCGTGAAGCTAAGGTGTAAACAAGATGTTTCTTTTTAAACGCATAAATGTCATCAATCGATTTAAGCAAAGCTTTGTGTCTTTAATTGCTCGGCGTTGTATAGAGGCAGCATAATTCGGAAGGTTGTTTTATGGTGATTTGAAAATACTTTAATTTGTCCGCCGTGATCTTTAGTAATAATTTGATAACAGATAAATAGACCTAACCCTGTACCTTTTCCAATGGGTTTTGTCGTATAAAATGGAGTAAATATATTTTGAATATTTTCATTATTGATGCCTTGACCGTTATCTGAAATATCAATGCAAGCAAAATTATCATCTAGATAGGTTCTTACTTTTATTAAACCGTTATCACGTGAGGCTTGTACTGCATTGAGAATAATATTCATGAATACTTGATGGATTTTAGTTTCATTACCATAAAGTACGGGTAATTGACCAAAATCTAATTCTAAATGACAATTATTGTTAATTTCCCCTCTAAGAATATTGGTAACAACTTTGATACCGTTATTAACATCATAATCGGCTAGTAGCTTCTCTTCATTTCTAGCATATCCACATAAATCAGAAACAATATTTTTTATTCTTAATAAACCAGTAGAAGTCTCTTCGACCACGTCTGCTATACCTTGAAGAGACTGGATGTAGTTAGCCGATTGCAATTGCTTTTTAACTGTTGGAGAAGTGTCTTTATGGTTAAATATTGTCTGGTGCATATTGTTGATGTCTTCAATACACTCTTTGAAATAGCAAACGTTGCTTATGGAGAATGATAGAGGATTGTTTATTTCATGAGCTACTCCTGCGGCTAATAGGCCAATAGACGCCATCTTTTCAGTGTGAATAAGAATTTTCTGGCTCTCTTTCAGTTGCTTTAATGACGTTGACAATTCACAATTTGACTTTTCAAGTTGTAATTGTGTTTGTTGCAATTTGGAACAATATTGCGCCGAAGCGATGCGCGGAGCTGCAATATTGGCAATAATTTGCAAAAGCTCCTTATCTTTTTGAGCATAGGCGTTTTTTTGAAATGATTCACTGTCGATAACGCCGATAGTTTTATTTTCATAGATAATTGGTACTGTAAGTTCTGATTTTCCAGAAAATTCATCCCAAATGTACCGACAATCAATGGTGGTATCAGCGACTATTTCACTCATTTTTGATTGAGCTACATTACCAACAATGCCTTTACCAAAAGGGATTGCAATTTCATTATACAAATTATGCTCATTTGGATTTTTAATGCCAAAAGCTGCTTTTTGAACAAGTGTATTGTTAACATTGATATAAATTACGCAATCGTCAAAGCCCAATGTTTCACCAATATTCTTGGTTATTGCCCAGAGTAAATCGTCTAAGGTTGCTGCATTGAGCATCGCCGTAGCAAACTGACTAATGATATGTAAATCACTCATAACAAACTCACTATTTGCAAAATGCGATGCAAAATTCTTTTTTAGCAAGTATCTTTGCAAAAAGAGAATGAAAGATCGCTGTAAGCTTAATATTATTAATAATTAGTCAATTTATGTGCCAAAGCGGTATGCTTCACTGCCGGTATTACTGAAGGAAAGCCAAGTTATATGTAAGTATTACTTGTTAGCGTAGTTTTCGATTATTCTACTAGGCGTAATGAGCTTTATAAAAATAAATAAAAAGAGATAACTTAGCTTATGAGTGGCTAAATGCACTTAAGATTAAATCCATTACCAACCAAGAGTACATTCCTGTATAATCCCGCGCAATAAGCAACCGCCTTAGCAAATACCTGAGTTTGCAATAAAGGCAATTAAATCACCATTTATGACGCTGCTCTTCTCTTGATTAGATACTAGATAAAGCACCAGTTACAAAATATTGAGTAAGTTGAGAGACATATGACCGTAGAACAATTCGACCCGCAAGCACCTAAAAAGAGTAGTAACTCAAACGAGAGTCAAACAACCACGTTAGACATTCCAGCTAAAATGATTGCAGAGCAGCATCAAGAAGTTGTTACTTCAGCTAATGCAAGCCAAGAGTCAGAACGCGCTGCAAAGGTAGGCTTCGTGAGCTTGGGTTGACTTAGAGCCAAGGGGCAATCCAAGCAGTCATTTACATTATTAAAGGCCTACTTCAAAATATATTTATTCAATTAATAACATAAAAAGTTTGTTTTCGTAAATTGAACAGAGTCTATGAGATTAATGTCTACATAGGGAGTTTTCATTACTCTCAGACTGTTTAAATGTTAAAATCACCGTTTGAAAGTCTTCTATTGAGTAGGCTTTTTCTTTTGGCTCTGGTTGAACTTTTAAATTAACAGCAGCCACTTTAATAAAGTAATTGAGTTTATTTGGCTTTGCAGAAGATAACTTATCAATGTTGGGATTATTTGGGGAGAAAGAACAGCCACTAAACTGAAAGCCGTTAAAAGTGGCAATATGGCTAGAAAATAGTGCCCTAATAAAATCATTATCTTGTTTAAAAATAGGGGAGTAAAAAGTAATCGATAATCTGTTATCCAAACTAAGTTGATAAGAGAAACGAATTTTACTTATATCTACCGTTAGCTCTTTCTCATCAAAATTAACAGTTAAGGTATTACTTTGAAGTGTTTTGCTTTCCTTCGCTAAAAAAAACACATAAACTGGTACTTTCATTAACGTCACTTGTTGTTGGTAGGCATCGAGCGCAATAACTTCTTGAGCTGTTCGACATTTACCTGCTACAAATAAACTTGTATCACGGCATTGGCATAATTTTTTTGGCTCAGACCATTTAACTGTGCAACTACATGCTGTACTTCCACTGTCTATAACGGTAAATTCAGCTGTGTTGATGCAACAACTCTGGGTAATGTTCTGTGCATCTTGGGCTAAACACACTTGCTCATTACTATAAGCATTTTTTGTACAAATACTTAAATACACCAATAAAAAAAGGCTAAAGTATTTTCGCATCTGAGTTAATTTCCTTATTTTTTAGCTCAATTTTAACAAGGTGTTTTTAATTTTTGGTTTTGTTGTCTACCATTATTTATTTTGACATTTCTGTCATCTGCATATTTGTATAATTATCTGCCCCAGTACCGTTTCTTAATAATTTTCTTACCCCAACCAAGACCTTTCTGTTAATGCTGGTATGCTCTTTATTACGTAGTTTTTTTTTAATAATATCGAGTGGATAGTGATAGCGTTAACCCAAATCAATTTTATACCGATTATCAAAACCATACTTTTGAATTAATGCTGCAAAATCTTCGAAATTACTGAATAAGGCGGACGCGGCAACAGAACGCTTGATGTCACCAATGTTACAGTGGCTATTAACTAAAATAATATTAATCATCTGAAGCCGACTGAATTTATACTTTTCTTCAATGGAGTTTAAGTTGATTCGTAAAGATGCACTACGAAATTCTCCAGCGATAGCCACACATAGCAACGTAATATCCTGATCAGAGACCAAATCCGCCGCAACCGAATCAATATACTGCTCTTTAGCATGCACGTTAAATGAAGTGCTTAAGCTTATTGGTAATATTATAAAAAGGTATTTCATTACTTTTTCACCCAATGATATTTTTCCCGTTGTTCTGTTGCTAACGCCTGTGCTATTTCAGCAAGATATTGCTGCTTATCAAAAGTGAATACAGGCAATTGACTATAATCAACATAACCTGATTGGTTTTTATTGGGTGAGCCAAAGTGATTAAATCGACTCCACGTAACATATTTGTCAATACAATCAACATGCGTTGAAATAGACCAACATTCAGGCTGTCCACAATCACACTGAATTACGGTAGCTACATAACCAAAATTTAGCAATTGTTGTAAGTTTTTAGGTAAGTGTAAAGGCGATTCACCTTCAACAAAATCTTGCCACGTTTTCTGTTTGTTAGTTAGTTGTTTAGTCTTTAGCGCTGGTTCACCCGTAAAACGCTGGTTAGCAGTAAACTCGGCAAGGTATTGTATTAGTGGCTTTTCATCAATCACTATATCAAAGCTATATTTATAATAGCTCGAAGTCGGCAAATTTATGCGTTGTAAAGTTAATTTATTTAACATCAGTCAATTATACTTTTTCCTTTTATTGCTTATTAAAATTATTGATGTTGTTTCGGAACTTTTAAAAAATTAAGACCCTATTTATATCACGAAATTTATAAGAATTAAAAATCATCATTTGCTTACAATAATAACTGAATAACTTCTGTTGCTATTAGCACCCCATAAAATGCCATAAAGACTGTAAATGCTAACTTATTCACCTTTGTGAACTTATACTTTCTTTTAGTTAATGCAAAGTAAAAGCCAGATGCTGATATTACAAACACCTGTAAAAAAACACCCACCAAGGGCTAGTTTTTGGCTGAAGGAAAGGCAGGATAAGACCAAGTGTTATCACCAAGTTTTTGTAATGAGTATGTATTATTGTCTGACATTTTTGAAAGAAGGGTAAAGACGTAGCATTTCTACTTTTATTCTTTAGCGATTTATTAGTCTTAACTGGAAAATACGCCCATTGAATGTCACTATAAATGTTTGCACTAGTGCCACAATGGTATTTTGCGTAATGCCAAGTATCAGCAAAGCTGGTGTCTTTTCTTTCATGTGGTAACTTATTTAAGTAAAAATCTAGTTGCTCAGCAACCTTGGTGATCAAGGTTTGATTATCAGTTAAAAACTCTACCGGAAAAAGCTCTTCTTGCCATTGCCAATAACCTAGTTTAGCCACAGCGGAACTTTTATTGTTATCACTATTTTCTGATGTATCATTATGATAGAGCGTAAAATATTCATCATCAAAATTAACCGTGGCTTCATACCATGATGATTTGTCATTCATTGCTGCTATTGCCATATAAATTTTTAATGTGCTTTTTATTAAGAGCCAAATACGTTCAGCCAAGCTAAAATATCTATTAATAGCATAACTGCTGCAATAACCATTACAAGTAAAAGCAGAAAGTTTGATTTTTATCACGAAGCTTTTATGCTTTTATTAACTTTACTTGAAATATAGGGGGCTTAGTGACTGTTACTGAATTACAAAAATTAGCCTCGATTATTACAACTATTCAAATTCAATGGGAAGAAACCTATGGGCAATATGACGTAAGACAGTCTATCTCTGTTGCCACTTCTTATAATGTTAACTGCCAAGAAATTGAGGCGATATCATCCATTGATTTCATGAAACAACTCAAGGAGATAGTAGAGCTGCGTAAAATCACTATGAGCACTGATTATTCTGGCGAATATAATGGCGGTAAAGGTACATTAAATAGTTGTTATAACCGACTATTGGAAATTGTTGAACAGGGTACAGACTATAACATAGCATATTCAGCGTTAAATAAAGAACTCAAATCTATAGGAAAAAACAATTACAGTTTCATCTATATCCTTGAGTTGATTGATAATCGAATTCCGCTACATTATCTACTGTTTTGGATAAGTATTAGTACTTTAATAACTATTATGTGGTTTTGGTAAAGAAACTATTTTAGTGAAATTAACGTTTTAAAAAGTAGTGCTAATGTTTTAAAAGTCTTTATTTTCCATCATAAATATCAATGAATAACCTGCAATAGCACGGGCTAAACTATTATCTATCGATAATTCTTCTTTAACAAAGTCAGCGACACAAGCAACTAACGCAAAACCAATATGTTCAAATTCGGTTTCGTCAAGTAGAGTAACTTTCGAAACTATACTTTCGTTATGCTTTTCAATAAGTGAAGTAAACCAACCATAACGGCTTGTTGAAGACTTTAAATAGTCTTTAGGGTAAATAGCTCTGCTCTCCCAATAGCCAGAGGGTTCCATTATTACGCATGATATTTGATAGGCAAAGTATCGAAGGCTCTCAGCGAGCCTCTTTCTTTTATGGGGAGTCATGTCATTTGTTGGCTCTTCGTTACGGCCAAAAATAAAAAGGGAGATAAACTCTTCTTGGGTAAAGTAATCAGTAAATTGGTTTACTTTAATAAGCATAATAAAGTGCTATTTATTCAGGTGTGAAATAAAAAGGTATAGCAAAAGTTGTTGCAGGGCAAATTTATCTCTTTTGATTTGAAATTAATAGCTTATTATATCAGTATGTTTTTCAGTAGATAATGCCCACTCCTCGCTTTAAAGGGAATTTAATTAATGTTTTCAATTGTACTTGGCGTTACTGGACATCGAGATGTCTGTAAAGAGCAGAATGATTCTATTATAGAAAAACTTCAGGTTCTTCTCGATGATTTATGGGCTCAATTTCCTAAGCTAAATATACGGATTATAACGGGTATGGCAAGTGGTGCTGATACATTAATTACTCAGCATGCGATTAAGCTATTTCAATCAGGTAAATCAATTGAAGTAGTTACTGTTTTACCTATGCATCGCCAAGAGTATATGAATGATTTTTACGGAGAAGAACTTAAAAAATTCAATAGTTTTCTAGCTCAGCTAGAGTGTTTTGAATGGCCTATTATCGAGCTACCTTTTTGCGAAGTTAGAAATGAATGTTATGCAAACTTAGGAAGTTACCTAAAGCATAAATCTGACATTTTAATTTCTGTTTGGAATGGTGTTGAGTCAAATGCGGTTGGAGGAACGGCTGATGTTACTCATCAATACCTTAGGCCTTTGTGTGATCTAGAAGATGGCCACCATGTAGATGATGTTTCTATGGTTAATAACGCGCTTTATAACGCTGGCAGCAAAGTTGTTTATCATATCAAGGTTAACAGGGTTTCTGATATAGAAAAAAAATATCGAAGTGTAGTGGCTGAGTATATCTTTTCTAAAAATGGCGCTGAAGTAGAAAAATTGCAACGCTTGCCTGAAAAAATTCATAGTATCTTTACAGAGATTAGCCTACTTAATGATGAAGTAACTAGCCTTAGAGAGAAAAAAAACTCTGAGATATACCGCATATGCGAAACCGACTTATCTCAGCATCATGTAGACTTGAATAAACTTGATAAGGCATTCAGTTGGATAGACTTAGCTGCAAATAACATACAGCGAAAAGTTCTGTATGTTCATATACAGGCGGCGATAATTTCAGCTTTAATTTTGGCATTTCTCACCGGTTTTAATAAGTCTCAACAAGTAATATGGTTAGGTGGTTATGTTGTTTTGTTTGTTTTAGGTTTTACTTGGTACAAACTGGTTGCGCCAAATACGCTTAAAGCGAAATACACATTCTATAGAGCACTTGCTGAAACATTGAGAATAGAATTTTTTTTTCGAGCTAGAGGGGTTATAGAGCCTGAAGGTCGAGGCTCTTTAACTTGCTATTTAGAAGCGCAAGGGGAAGTCGAAGAACAGGCAGTGAATGCTATCGTTCGTCAATTAACTTTGTTAGGAACAGAGTGTGAACAAGCAACATTTTCACAGCAGGAAGCATCAGGCCATTGGCTTATTGACCAACAAAACTATTATCAACGGACAATTAAGCGCTTAGAAAATAAAAGGCGAAAATACTCCGTAGCTATAAAAACTGCTTTTTATTTTCCAATTATCCTTATTTTACTGATGATGGTTAAACCTTTACTACCTTTGCTGGCTTCGACTCTTTTTATGGGAGTCGCATTGAAGGAGATTCTGATTGCGTTAATTAGTTTACTTCCTATTTTTGGTACGCTCATAGCGCTTTACAGAGAAAATTTATCTTTGGTAGAGTTAACGGCACAATACCGCCTCTCAAATAATTACCTAAATAAACTTAAAGCGGTGTTATCGCGTGTCAAAACGGCAGCACAATATAATAAAGTGATTAAATCTGCTGGAGTTCACCTTTCCAGAGAACATATGTCATGGATGTTAATCACTAAAAACAAAAAAATAAAACCAAATTAAGAGTTTTAATATGGAACAGGAAGTAACATTTAAATACCATGCTTTTATTAGTTATCGACATGCTGATAATAAAAATGAAGGGCGTCATTGGGCATCTTGGCTACATCAAGCACTAGAGACTTACGAAATTCCGAAAGATTTAGTCGGTAAAGTTAATGGCCGTGGCGATGTAATTCCAGAACGTATATTTCCTATTTTTCGAGATGAAGATGAGTTACCTGCTGATGCTGATTTAGGCGGAGCAATTACTCGTGCTTTAGGAGATACAAATTTTCTTATTGTCCTTTGCTCGCCACGTGCAGTTGAGTCAACCTATGTAGCTGATGAAATTGATTGTTTTAAGCGTTTAGACCGTTCTGACCGGATAATGGCAGCAATTATTGATGGGGAGCCGAATGCTAGCTGGGACAAAGGAAAGCAAAGGTTAGGATACAAAAAAAGCGATGAATGTTTTCCTGTGCCGTTGCAATTTAATTATGTAAATGGTAAACCAACAGACAAGCATGCAGAGCCTATTGCCGCTGATTTTAGGATTGTAGAAGACGGTAAATCAAAAGAAGGGTGGACAAATCCCGCTTATTATCAGCAATGGTTAAAAAATAATACTCAATTAAAAAACGTAGCAAGAGATAAAAAAACGGATGCTTTTGAAAAACAACTTAAATTGATGTCATTGAAAGTAGTTGCAGGGATTATTGGTGTTTCATTAGGAGAGTTGACTCAACGTGATAAAGAATATCAATTAAAAATCGAACGGGAAAAAGCAAAAAAACTTAGACAGGGCTTAATTATTATTGGAGTACTCGCTTTAATTGCATGTGGAAGTGGAATATTTGCATGGTTTAAACAGGTTGAAGCCGTAAAACAAAAGACAGTTGCAGAACGACAGAAAAATATTGCCATTGAACAACGTAATGAAGCACTTACAATACAAAGTAATTTTTTATTGGATCTTGCTAGGCAAAAAAATGAGCAAGGGTTTCATCACACTGCACTTCTACTTGGTCTAAACTCAATGTCTGGCTTATATGGTGGAGATAGGCCTATGCCAAAAGACCTTTCGCCGATATATCATGCGCTATCAAAATTTTATTCAAATAAAATGCTAGATGCTCCCGCTAGCATTGTAAAATACAGTTCTGACGGGGGAATGTTTTTTACAATAAGTAGAGGCAATATCAAGGTTTATTCAAAAGAAGGGACACTGATAAGAGAGCAACACTTTAAAGATGACATAAGTGGTGCATCATTCACCTCTGACGGGAAATACATCATATTTTCGTCAGAAAACAGTGCAATATTATGGTCTATAGAGAGTAATAAAATAGTTTTCAATTTCGAACACGGTTCAGAAATAAAAGATGTGACATCTAGCCCTGACGGAACATTAATCGTAACTGTCTCAAACGATTCAAACGTTAATTTATGGTCTAGAGAAAGTGGGCAACTTATTAGTCAACTACCGCATGAAACTGCTTCTTTTGCACGATTTTCGAATGATGGAGAAACCCTAGTTACTTCATCAAAATGGTTTGATTCAATTAAGTTTAAGGATGACTTTGGAACAAAGGTTTGGTCGGTTAAAGAAAGGTCATTAATTACCAAACTTAAGCATTCGGATAAAAGATCTTCAGCAGAATCAGTAAAGTTTAGTTCAGATAATACAATGATGTTAGTCAGTACAGTTTTCTGCGTAGAGCTATTCACTACGGACAATTGGCAGCTTGTGCGTCAAAAATGTGTGGAACAAGATGAAGAAGCACCAGGGGAGTTACTCATTAAAGGCATTGCCTTTAGTCCCGATGACAATAGCTATTTATTTTACTACTCAAACAAAGTTGAAATTTGGAAGATTACAGACGACGTAAGGGTAAGTAAATTTTCATCAGCTTCAGCAATAGCGTTTGTAACATATAGTCCAAATGGAGGTTTCTTGCTTACTGGGTCAGGCAAGCACGTTACTATGCGGGATAGTTATAGATATAATAGGTACCATACTTTTTCGCATTATAATGAAGTGCATTCTGCTGCGTTCAGCCCAGACTCTTCCTCTTTTGTAACTGGGGGGGCAGATTATTTTGTTGAAAAATCAACCAATAAAAGTGCCGAAATCCAAAGGTCAGGTAAAAGTGTCCTTTGGCACTTGAACAACCCAAACAATTTAAAAATTTTTGATCACAAATCGTCGAATATATTTCTTGAAATCGCAGAGAAAACCAATAATGGTCAACTTGTCACTGCCAGTCGATATGGAATATTCGTTTGGTCTAACGATGGTTTTATGTTTCAGCTAGAAACTGAAAAGCAATTAATAAAGCCTAAAATTAGTCATGATGGTAAATGGATATTTACGGCTACTGAAAATGCTTACCAACTTTGGTCCCTAGAAGACGGTAAAGAAATAAGTACTTTACATAAACTCCCTAAAGATAAACTTGTTGGCACTGCTTTTAGTTCTAATAGCACTATTTTTACTTCTATTACTTACCACTATCAATTAGAAGTCCCCTATAGGCTCAACATGTGGACTGCTAAAAGTGGAGAGTACTTAGGCTATCGTCAACTCAATTTAAATGAACCAGAAAGTGTAAAGTTTTCTGATGACGGTAAATTTTTTGCTACAAGTAAAGGAAAATATATAACCATATGGTCGAGCGAAGCGGCGAAGATCATAAAACGTATTTCTCATGATAGCAATATTCACGAACCTAGTTTTAGCTCCGATAATAAGTACCTAATAGCTTCTGACAAACAAGGTAATGCAATACTTTGGTTGTTAAGTTCTGGAAAATATTATAAATCAATCAAAACAGGATTAACTAAGAAACAAAAATTCCAATTCAATTCTACAAATGAATATATTTATTCACAAAAAAAATACGAATTTAAGGCATGGGGTATTAGCAACGGTAAGGTGTGGAGTGAAAACGAAGAACCTTCTGCTTTGAGCGCTTGGGGGCAGTTAAAAACCTATGGTTGGGGAGAACGTGATAGTACTACTGTTATTAGTCCTAACGGTGAACTACTAGCCTATACGCTCGGGAGTGAAGAAGAAGTAATATTTATTAAATCAATTGAAACTCAACAAACCCTGCAAGTGATTAATACAGGTAAAGGAAAGTTCAACAAAGGAACTATTCGGAATTTTTCGTTTAGCCAAGACGGCAAGGTATTAGTGGCTATACTTACTAATGGAACCGTTTTGACGCAAAAAATAATTTATCCTAAACAATTGCAAAATGAAATCATAGATAACTTACCTAAGAGGATTAGATGCTTATCACCATTTGAAAGGGCTGAATATTACCTTCCTTTATTAAGTGATGAGCAATTAATTGAAAGAGGTTGTCCTCAATACCGTCGAGAAAATTTGAATGAATGGGATAAAAAGTACCTTGATAGTTTAACTGAAAAATAATTACACCTAAATATATAGTGTGATTTAGATAAGCTTAGTGCTCTTATGACATACAATATTAATGTAAACTCATTGATTCAACGCCGATAGCACTTGCTAAACCTGATTAGAGCAATAACTTGTATATAGTATGTAGTTAGTTACTTGTGTATAATCCGCGCACTTTGATTTTACCTAGCAATACTCAAGGCATTTATGACCGTTGAACAATTCGATCCAAGCACAAGTAATTCAGCCCAAAGCCAAACAACCACTTTAGATATTCCAGCTAAAATGATTGCAGAGCAGCATCAAGAAGTTGTTACTTCAGCTAATGCAAGCCAAGAGTCAGAACGCGCTGCAAAGGTAGGCTTCGTCAGTCTTGGTTGCCCAAAAAATTTAGTGGATTCAGAGCGTATTCTTACGCAACTGCGTACTGAAGGGTATGATGTGGTCAACTCTTATGATGATGCTGAATTGGTGATTGTAAATACCTGTGGTTTCATTGACTCTGCAGTGCAAGAATCTCTTGATACCATTGGTGAAGCGCTTGCAGA
>Ga0209292_1000169_pt1 | contig 91897 bp, 82 predicted proteins | sample GOMGulsemesocosm_2_FD_184634 | JGI IMG/M metagenome (GOLD analysis project Ga0209292, IMG submission 184634) | Methane-oxidizing microbial communities from mesocosms in the Gulf of Mexico - GOM9C Gulf of Mexico (SPAdes) (version 2) | ecosystem: Environmental > Aquatic > Marine > Cold seeps... | reverse complement strand
CTTAGTTCATGCCATCAACCTATAGAGGTACGATGTTTTCAGCTTGTGGTCCTTTTTGACCTTGAGTTACAGTGAACTCAACTTTTTGGCCTTCAGCAAGAGTTTTGAAACCCGTACCTTGAATAGCGCGGAAATGAGCGAAAACGTCTGGGCCGTTTTCTTGCTCGATGAAACCGAAGCCTTTAGATTCGTTGAACCACTTAACTGTACCAGTTGTAGTAGACATAATAATATCCTGTAAATTCAGAAAAAAATTGAGGCTCTAATTGAGCCATTATGGCTGAAGTGCTGCCGAGAATTTATGGAAACAGGACGAGATACAGGATATCGGAACGGTGTACATAAAATAAGACTAACTTTCAGACGACTGTATTCTAAGCCGACTCCAGCTATTGTCAACAGAATTTAAGCAAAAGGCTTCTCGGCCCTATGTATTTTCAAGATTTAGTGACTATTCAACAAGATGAATAGTCACTAAATTTAAAAGCTGACTAACCGCACAAGTATGTTCCCGTACCTACGGCGATTAGATCGTCTTTTTCATTCTTAAATTCCATACGCGTCACCGCCACTTTATTACCAATACGCAGTAATGTTGCACCAATAGTGAACTCTTTGCCTTTTCCAGGTTGAAGAAAATCCACCCGCATATCGATCGTACCTAATTTGGCCAGAGTTTTCGGTCGTTCCGACGATGGCACGTCTCGATCTTTCAATCTTTGCCAAGCGGCTACCATCGCCATCGCACCACCCGTTACATCCAAAGCGGTAGAAATTGCGCCACCATGAAGTATTCCTTGCAAAAAGTTACCAATCAGCTCGTCTTTCATGTTCATTTTAAATTCACAATAGTCTTGGCTAAGCTTCGTTGGCCGTAAACCTAAGACTTTATTGAAAGGGATCTGCTCAAGAAAATTAATTGCTATGTTGTACTCACTCGGATTGAAACCTTTAGTATCTACTGCCTTTTCTTTGTCGACTAAATTGTTCTCAGTGCTCATACAAACTCCTGACTTATTATTATGAAGCATGCTCTTAAAAAACAAAGATCAAACTCAATTCATCGCCGTTACGGCTCCAGAAGCTCAATAACAATAGAGGCATCTTCTGGGGCTAAATCGGTCTGAGCTTCATTTTTTAAGCCGCTCACTTCTTATTTAAACGCTTTATTGTTATTTAATTTTTCTATGATGAAACTTACCTAACCACGCCAATAACCGTTCTGATACTTGCTTGCGTTTCCACTGCCCAGCAACGAATTTATTAGCTTCCATATAAGTTGGGTACGCATGGATAGTACCCAATACCTTGTTAAGACCCAAGCCATGTTTCATACCAATGACAAAAGTAGCAATAAGATCATCCGCTCTAGGGCCTACAATCGTTGCGCCTAAAATTTTATCTTTGCCAGGCACAGTAAGCACTCGGACGAACCCAGAAGCCGCGTCATCGGTAATGGCTCGATCTAAATCATCTAACCCATATTGAGTACTTTCATAGGGAATATTCTGAATTTTGGCTTCTTTTTCACTAATACCAACACGAGCCACTTCTGGGCTGGTAAAAGTCGCCCAAGGAATCACTCGATAATCAGCCTTGAAGCGTTTGAATCGGCCGAACAAACTATTCACTGCCGCAAACCAAGCTTCATGCGCAGAGACGTGAGTAAACTGGTAGCCGCCAATCACGTCACCACAGGCATATACCGTTGGGCATTCTGTTTGCAGATATTCATCAACCGCTAAAAAGCCATTTGCATCCGTCGCTAGACCGACGTTTTCCAAACCTAGATTTTCAGTATTACCTTCTCGACCGATGGCTAATAGCAACGAATCGAATTTGATCTCATCACCGTTATCCAACACTGCTAAATGATGATCGTTAAAAGATTCGAGTTTAGCAATTGAACGACCAGGAATATGATTTACCCCTTCTGCTACCATGGCCTTGGCGACCAACTGAGAAACATCTTCGTCTTCTCGTGGCATCAGGAATTGTCCCTTATCAACCATGTTCACTTGTGAACCTAAGCGTGCAAATGCTTGCCCTAATTCACAACCGATCGGCCCAGCACCTAAAATCAATAACCGCTTTGGTAATTCAGTAATCTGCCAAAGGGTATCGGAGGTGAAATAATTCACCTGATCTAGGCCCTCTATTGCAGGAATCCGCGGTCGTCCGCCAGTGGCGATAATAATGTTCGCGGCGCTGCGGATCTCCCGTGTTACCAATCCTGACTTTGAGACATGCTCAATCTCAACTTCCCAAGGCGATATTATGGTTGCTTGCCCGGTTGCACACGACACACCAAAACCTTCGTAGCGCTCAATCGAGTCATGCGGTTCAATGGCTTTAATAGAACCGTGCACATGTTTCATCACTTGTTCAAAATTAATACTCGGCTTAATGTAATTAGCTGAGTCAGGCCCAACTAATAGCCCGGATTTGAAACCTTGTGTCGCTTCATGAGCAACCTTCGCCGCATGAATCAATGCCTTGCTCGGCACGCAGCCCGTATTAAGACAATCTCCGCCCATCTTGTGCTTTTCAATTAAGGTTACTTTTGCTTTCACCGCCGATCCGATGATGGAACTCACCAACCCTGCAGCACCACCACCAATTACGATCAAGTTGTCATCAAACTTTTTAGGCTTTGCTCGTCCGTTTGCTCGTTTTAATAAAGCTCTGCGTGCTTGCATGCGATTCATCAATCCTCGCGCTAACCAAGGGAACACTGCCAATAGAACTAAGGCGCCCAACAAACCAGGTGTCATGATACCCGCCAACGAAAAGCCGCTGTCCTGTCCACTCCCTTGGGCCGAACCTTGAGCAAGCAGAGCTGCAAACTCAGCACCGGCATTTACATAAACCGCCGTGCCAGCCAACATACCCAGCTGACTGACCCAATAAAAGCGCCATGTTGATATCGGCATTAAACCCATCAGCAAATTGATCGCGAAGAAAGGCACCACAGGGATTAGACGCAAGGTGAATAAAAAGAAAGGGCCATCTTTTTCAATGCCGTCATTAATAGTTTTCAAATGCGCCGCGAATTTATTCTGCACCCAATCTTTTAACAATAATCGTGACATCAAGAAGGCGAGGGTGGCGCCAATAGAACTGGCAAAGGACGCGATAAGCAGACCTTGGCTCAAACCAAATATGGCGCCCGCGATTAATGTCATTAGCGCCGCTCCAGGTATGGATAACGCCGCGACCAAAACATACACAGTGAAGAACAATCCTGCTGTTTGAATGGGGTCTTGTTGGTAAAGTGCTTGGTAAGTTTCAGGCAATAACCATTGCTCGCCGGCAAGATAAAAGCCGAGCACTAAACCCGCAATTAATCCCAACAGTAATAATTTCTTCATATTTCATCCTTATAATCCGCACGCTTTATAATGGTGATTAGTACGGTGATCCTGCGTTCAGTTCATTTTCATATCACAATCGATAAACGAGACTATCAATTTTTCTTATGAAATCTGTCATAAATCAGCGAATTGATGAGTCGAGTCCGCTAGAATAGTCTTTATATTTTTATCATCGATACAGGGCTACCAATAGCCTAACGCTTGGAGAATACCCGTGGCTTTTAATGATGCGCAACGCTTTTATCCAGAAACTCGTCTTCGTCGTAATCGTCGTGATGATTTTTCACGTCGCTTAATGCGTGAAACGACGCTAACAACGGACGATTTAATATACCCTATGTTCGTGCTAGAAGGTCATGGTGAACGTGAAGCCATTCCGTCGATGCCAGGAATTGAGCGTTTGTCGATCGATCTATTAGTGGCTGAATGTAAGCACCTCGTTAAACTCGGCATTCCTGCAGTTGCGCTTTTCCCGGTAACACCTGCCAGTGCTAAAACAGAATTCGCCGAAGAAGCTTACAACCCAAATGGTTTGGCTCAGCGTGCAGTACGTGCGATTAAAGATGCTTGTCCAACCTTGGGTGTCATTACAGATGTTGCGCTTGATCCTTTCACTATTCATGGCCAAGACGGCATTTTAGATGCAAGCGGCTATGTATTAAATGATCGTACGGTCGATACCCTAGTACGCCAGGCGCTTTCCCACGCTGAAGCCGGTGCCGATGTAGTCGCGCCGAGCGATATGATGGATGGCCGAATTGGTGAGATCCGCGGCATTTTAGAAAACGATGGTCATGTGAATACCCGCATTCTGGCTTATTCTGCAAAATACGCGTCGGCTTATTATGGCCCTTTCCGTGATGCAGTCGGTTCAGCTGCTAATCTTGGTAAGGCAGATAAAAAAAATTACCAGATGGACCCAGCCAATACCGATGAAGCGCTGCACGAAGTGGCGATGGATTTGGCCGAAGGTGCCGACATGATCATGGTAAAGCCAGGCATGCCATATTTAGATATAGTACGCCGCGTGAAACAAGAATTTGGTGTACCGACTTTTGTTTACCAAGTAAGCGGTGAATATGCGATGCACAAAGCAGCTGCACAAAATGGCTGGTTAGATGATATTGCAGTGATGCACGAATCGTTAACCTGCATCAAGCGCGCGGGCGCTAATGCGATTTTGACTTACTACGCGAAGCAGTTTGCTGAAGAGTTAAATAAATAGACATCAAATGAATTTAAACGCCGAAATGAAAGATTTTGGCACGCACTGAATTAAGTTATTCGTTCCTGGGGACGCCGTAAATACATCCGTGTAGGCTCGGCCACCGCATCCATGCGGCGGGACGCCACCTGAAACAAACAACCTAATTCATTGCCAATAATACTTACATGTATTCATAGATTTTTTAATGAAGTAAATATGACGGCTTATTGGTAGATTTAATAAAAATTGGACAAGGAATAATAATGTCAGCGACTGACGATACAGTGATCGATCTGCAAAACCCGGAATATTATATCAATCGGGAACTGAGCCATTTGCAGTTCAATATTCGCGTATTAGAACAAGCGCTGGATGAGACGCACCCGCTATTGGAGCGTCTGTTCTTTCTTTGTATCTTCAGTAGCAACCTCGATGAGTTTTTCGAAGTGCGTGTTGCGGATTTAAAGCAACAACTTGCCTTTGGTCGTGAAACCGCTGGTGCTGACGGTTTACACGCCGAACAAGTGCTGAAGCAAATCAACGAGATCTGCACCAATACCTTAGAACGCCAGTACGACATTCTTAACGATGTGATGTTTCCGGCACTGGCCGAAGAAAATATTCGCTTTCTACGCCGATCAACCTGGACTGAAGAACAGCAAGCTTGGGTGAAAGAATACTTCGATAATAACGTGCTGCCAATTTGTAGCCCAATCGGACTCGATCCCTCCCACCCATTTCCACGCTTGGTAAATAAAAGCCTTAACTTCATCGTCAGCTTAGAAGGCAAAGATGCCTTTGGTCGTGAAACAGGTTTAGCACTCATTCCAGCCCCGCGTTCTTTGCCTAGAATTATTCGCCTGCCCGATGAACTTTGTGAAGACGGTGATAACTTTGTATTTCTATCGTCCATAATTCACCAGTTTGCCGACGAACTCTTCCCAGGGATGACCATTAAAGGGTGCTACCAATTCCGCGTAACCCGCAATGCCGATTTAGAAATCGACCATGACGATACGGTTGATCTCGCCAGTGCCTTAGAAGACGAATTACATTCGCGTAATTTCGGTGAGGAGATGCGCTTAGAAGTTGCCGATAACTGCCCAACTGAGTTAGTTGAATTTCTACTCTCTAAATTTGCACTGAAAGAAATCGATCTCTATCAGGTAAACGGCCCGGTAAACCTGGGTCGCATGATGGAAGTCGTCGGACAGATCAAGCGCCCCGACTTACGCTACACACCGTTTACCCCAGGCCTTCCCAAGCACTTAAGCTTTAAAAAGAGCTTCTTCGAAGGTATTCGTGAAAAAGATACTTTGCTACTACACCCGTTTGAGTCCTTCACTCCGGTGGTGGATATGTTGCGAGAAGCCGCGAAAGACCCTTCTGTTCTAGCGATCAAGCAAACACTCTATCGGACTGGGGCAAAATCAGAAATTGTTACTGCTCTGGTAGACGCTGCCCGCAAAGGCAAAGAAGTTACCGTTGTGATTGAGCTACGAGCGCGCTTTGATGAAGAAGAGAACCTCTACCTTGCCAACCGCTTACAAGAAGCGGGCGCCGTAGTGGTATACGGTGTTGTGGGTTATAAAACCCACGCTAAAATGATGCTAATTGTACGTAAAGAACAAAACAAATTACGCCGTTACGTGCACCTAGGTACAGGCAACTATCACGCAGGTAATGCCCGTGTTTACACCGATTACAGTTTCTTAACTGCTGATGATTCTATTGGCGAAGACGTGCATAAGTTATTCCAACAGCTGACCGGAATGGGTAAAGCACTGCGGATTAAGAAGCTTTTCCATGCGCCTTTTACTCTGCATAAAAAGATACTGGAACTGATCGAGCGAGAACGTTTTCATGCGGAAGAAGGCAAACCTGCCTACATTCGGGTGAAAGCCAACGGTTTAACAGAAACCAAAGTTATTCGCGCACTGTATAAAGCCTCTCAATCTGGCGTTCAGATTGACCTGATCATTCGGGGTATGTGTTGCTTGCGTCCAGGAATCCCAGGAGTCTCAGAAAATATTCGAGTGCGTTCCATTGTCGGCCGCTTCTTAGAACATACCCGTGTTTATTCTTTTTGTAATAATGGCAAAGACGAATTCTATGCGGCCAGTGCTGATTTGATGGAACGTAACTTATTAAATCGAGTGGAAACCTGTTTCCCAATCGAAGGCAATAAATTGCGTAGCCGCATGAAAGAAGAGTTTGAATGTTATCTTGCCGATAACAGCCAAGCGTGGGATTTGGATTCAGACGGCCACTATATCTTGGCCTACCCTCAGAAGAATGAAGAAACCGGCGAACGAGAAGTGGTTCGCGCGCAGCAAATTTTGCTAGAGAAACTCGCAGCGGGTAAGTAACCGCTGCTCGTTATTTTATTAACGCAAATGCATTAAGTCTCTTCCGCTACCACCAGCTCTAAGCCCGCGGCATTCAGGTAATTTGATTCGACGATTAAATCATCATGGGTCAGCGGGTGCTGCTCGAACCAGCCATTCGGAAAGATTAATGTAATCGAAGCATTCTTAGCCTGACACTCAATCGCCGGTAATTCTACCGAGCCTCGACTGTGGTTCAGCACGGCGGCAAGGCGCAATAACATACAGACATAACGAGCTTGCTGGCGTACTACAGGATTTAAATTGTCTAATCCCGATAGCGGGAATTTACGACGATGACCTTTAAGCAACACCGATAACAATTCTTGCCCTTGGCGGGTAAAGCCCGCCATATCACTATGCTGTACTAAATAAGCACCGTGTTTTTGAAATTGATGATGGGTAATGCTCAAGCCGACTTCATGTAACTCTGAAGCCCACAACAACCAATTTTTTGCGGTACTCGGCAGCTTCCAGTCTTTCTCAACTTGATCCAGCATATCAAGAGCACAGGACTTAACCCGAATCGCTTGCGCTTGATCAACATGAAAACGTTGCTGCATCGAATTCACGGTACGCTGACGTACGTTTTCATGACCCGAACGGCCAATCAAATCCCATAAAGCTCCTTCACGAAGAGCGCCATCCGAATAGTGCATCATAGTAATTTTGAAAGTATCAAAGATGCCTTTCAAAATAGCGACACCGGCAATAAATACTTGCTGACGCTGAGGTTTAAAACCCGGTAATTCAATATCTGCGATATTCTTATGCGACGCTAACCACTGGCAAAGCTTATTTAGACCTTCTCGACTAATACCCTGCTCACTCCAGCCTTTATTAATCAATACTTGCTCTGTGGCACGAATAGTTCCAGAAGAGCCAATCACTTCGCTCCAACCAATCGCCTTATACGCTTGTTGAATTTCTAATAATTCACGACGAGTACGTGCGACCGCACGATGAAAGTTTAAATCCGTAATCTTGCCATCAGGAAAAAACTGCTGCGAATAAGACACACACCCCATGAAAAGGCTTTCAAGTACCCTCGACTCGAAGCGTTCGCCAATAATAAACTCAGTACTACCGCCACCAATATCGATTACCAAGCGCTTGCCTTCATCGTCTGCTTGAGTATGGCTCACCCCAAGATAGATCAAGCGCGCCTCTTCACGACCGGCAATCAGTTCAATTTGAAAACCTAATATTTCTTCCGCTCGGGTAATGAAATCACTGCGGTTGCGCGCGACCCGCAAAGCATTCGTCGCCACAATCGTCACCGCTTCTGGCTTAAAGCCCCGTAAATGCTTAGCAAACCCACGTAAACATTCTAAACCGCGCAGCATGGATTCTTCGCTCAGATAGCCGCGCTCATTTAAGCCTGCGGCCAATTGCACCTTTTCACCACGCTTCTCAACAGTACGCAGTTCACCTTGCAGCTGCTGAGCAATAATCATATGAAAGCTATTTGACCCAAGGTCGACGGCAGCAATCTGATTAGACACGGGTTGCTCTTCTCGTGGCTCTGTTTTATTAGAGCTTGGCTGATTAGGCTCTTGATGATTAATGTCTGGCATAGTTGAATTCTTACCCGAAGGCCTTATATAGCAATGACTACATTGAATCATACGTGATTGTGACAATGTTACGGAATAGCTGTTTTATCCTAGTTCCGCATTTTTTGACTTGCGTCCTTATTCTGGCTCCGTACAATGCACACCTTTATAAATTCTGTTAACTAAATTCCGGAGATATCCATGAGTGATAATATCTTAACCGTATCTGACGATTCTTTTGATGCTGACGTTCTAGGTTCTGATTTACCTGTATTGGTTGATTTCTGGGCAGAATGGTGTGGTCCTTGCAAAATGATCGCTCCCGTTCTTGAAGAGATTGCTGAAGAATTCGCAGGCAAAATCAAAATTGCTAAGTTGAACATCGACCAGAACGAAGCGACTGCGCCTAAGTTTGGTATCCGTAGCATTCCTACGTTAATGATTTTCAAAAACGGCAACGCTGAAGCAACTAAAGTAGGCGCGCTAAGCAAGTCTGAGTTAATTGCTTTCATCGAACAAAGCATTTAGTTAGACCCGCACCTAGTCCTGAACTAGGTGCAAATAGAGGTAAAGCATGACTTATAGTGCTTTATCTCTGTCTTACCCTAGACAGCCTATAGCAAACCGTCTATATTAAATTTGTACAATATCTAGTCGTAACAGACAATCCCTCGATATATACCCACCTCTTAGGTATATTTTTTATTCCTTAATAAGTATCGAAACTTCTTATCCTATCTATGAATCTTACCGAATTAAAGCAAAAAGCCGTTCCAGAACTTCTGGATATCGCCAAGGAAATGGGCATCGAGCACGTAAGTCGTTCTCGTAAACAAGACATCATTTTCGCAGTCTTAAAAAAACACGCTAAAAGCGGCGAAGACATCTACGGCGATGGCATTTTAGAAATCCTACAAGATGGCTTCGGCTTCTTACGTAGCGCAACGTCTTCTTATCTGGCCGGTCCAGATGACATCTATGTATCTCCAAGTCAGATCCGACGCTTTAACTTGCGTAAGGGTGATACCGTTGCCGGAAAGATTCGTCCACCGAAAGAAGGTGAACGTTATTTTGCGATGCTTAAAGTTAGCGAGATCAACGGCGATAAGCCTGAGAACGTTAAGAATAAAACCTTATTTGAAAACCTAACGCCTTTATTTCCAGATGAGCCGTTAATATTAGAAGTCGGTAACGGTTCTGCTGATGATCTAGCATCACGCGTTATCGATCTTGTTGCGCCTATCGGCAAAGGTCAGCGTGGCTTAATCGTTGCTCCACCGAAAGCTGGTAAGACCATGCTGCTGCAGGGCATTGCTCAAGCAATCGCGCGTAACAATCCTGAGTGTGAACTGATCGTATTATTGATCGACGAACGTCCAGAAGAAGTAACAGAAATGACTCGCTCAGTGCGTGGAGAAGTTGTTGCTTCTACCTTCGATGAGCCACCATCCCGTCACGTTCAGGTAGCCGAAATGGTTATCGAAAAAGCTAAGCGTTTAGTTGAACACAAACGTGACGTAGTAATCCTATTAGACTCCATTACTCGTCTAGCCCGTGCTTACAATACCGTTGTTCCTTCCTCTGGTAAGGTACTAACCGGTGGTGTTGATGCACACGCATTAGAAAAGCCAAAGCGTTTCTTCGGTGCTGCACGTAATATCGAAGAAGGTGGTTCTTTAACCATCATCGCAACGGCCCTAGTAGATACCGGTTCTAAGATGGACGAAGTGATCTACGAAGAATTTAAAGGTACGGGTAACCAAGAACTACACCTTGATCGTAAAGTGGCTGAGAAGCGCGTTTACCCAGCGATCAACGTTCGTCGTTCTGGTACTCGTCGTGAAGACTTGTTAATGCCTGAAGCTGATCTTCAGCGTTTATGGATATTGCGTCGTCTGCTTGCAGAAATGGAAGACGTACCAGCGATTGAGTTCTTGTTAGATAAGCTGCGTCAAAGCGAAACGAATAATGAGTTCTTCGACTCTATGCGTGGCGGTAAAGCGGCTAAGAAGAAGTAGTCGTTTTATTGCGCCCCTAGAGCTTTTCTAAGTAAAGCTATAGGCACAAAAAAGCCCGATTAGTTTATGCTAATCGGGCTTTTTTTTGGTCTATAGAATAGTGACCACTTAGGGCTGAAGCCCTGTAGTATCTTGCATGTAGGCTCCATAACTTGAACCTCCCCATACGACGACCGTACCATCTTCTTTAACGGCCGCAAAAGCACCGTAACTCCCAGCGATGCTTTTAACCTGAGTCAACTGGCTGGCAACCGAACTGCTATCACCACCAGAAGCCGCTTTCCCCCAAGTGACGACCGAGCCATCTATTTTAAGTGCAGCAAAAGCAACACCCGTCGCCGAGATGGATTGGACATCCGTTAATTGATCAGCAACTGCATTACTATCACCACCAAAACGGTAATCTCCCCAAGTAACAACCGAGCCATCTTCTTTAAGTGCCGCAAAAGCGTAAACTGCTCCTATAATCGACTTAACATTAGTCAATTGATCGGTGACTGAACTACTATCAGACCCACCAAAACCCCATCCCCAGGTCACTACTGAGCCATTATTTTTAATCGCCGCAAAAGAACCCTTACTGGCATAAATACGTTTAACATCAGTAAGTTGGCCAGCAACCGAGCTAGAGTCAGCTCCATAGTAATCCTCGCCCCAAGTTACTACCGTGCCATCTTCTTTCACTGCTGCAAATGCTCTATCATTAGATGCAATAGAGACCACTGTCGTCAGCTCGCTCTCTACTGAACTACTATCCCCACCAGAAGAAGCCCCTCCCCAAGTGAATACTGAACCATCAGTTTTAATCGCTGCTAAGGCACCATAGTTTCCAGTAATGCTTTTAACCTGAGTCAGTTCACCGTCCTCTAAATTGCCATTACCACCACTTGAAGGATTCCCCCAAGTTGCTACCGAACCATCGTCTTTAATTACTGCAAAGACCCCTTGAGTCCCTACAATAGTCTGGACTGGGCCCAACTGATCAGGAACATTAGTAGCACCATCTCCCCATGCGACAACAGAACCGTCAGCTTTAAGGGCTGCAAAAGCTCTATAAGTTGCTGATATAGATTGAACCTGGTTTAGGTCATTATTAACCCCATCGGTATTAGCCCCATTAGAGAAGTTCCCCCAAGCCACTACCGAACCATCTTCTTTAATTGCCGCAAAGGCGTCATTCGTTGCATATATAGATTTTACTTGGGTCAAGCGATCCTTCATTGAACGGGTATCAGCACCATAACTAGCAGAACCCCAAGTCACTATTGAGCCTTCTCCATTAATGGCTGCAAAAGCAGCCCTAGTAGAATAGATTGCTTGTACAAGAGTAAGTTGATCAGCCACTTCACTGCTGTCACCACCACCAACATCTTTTCCCCAAGTAACAACTGAACCATCGGTTTTGATGGCTGAAAATGCAGAAAAGGTCGAGATAATTTCTCGAACATCAGTTAATTGATCAGAGACATTATCACTATCACCACCATAGGGATCATATCCCCAAGTGACCACGGCCCCATCTGCCCTAAGCGCGGCAAACGCCCCATAATTACCTACAATAGACTGGATATTGATAAGCTGACTAGCAACGGATCTACTATTCCCTCCATACCCAGAACTTCCCCAAGTAACAACCGAACCATCTGCTCTTATGGCAGCAAAGGAATCGTGTGTTGCTGTAATAGACCGAACACCAACAAGCTCGCCATCTACTGAGCTACTATCACCTCCGTAATTTCTATCTCCCCAAGTGACGACAGAGCCATCAGCTTTAACAGCAGCGAATGCTCTTGCACTTCCAGCAATTGATCGAACAGCAGTCAGTTGATCGGCTACCGAACTGCTATTTCCCCCTATGCTATCAGCTCCCCAAGTCACTACAGAGCCATCCAATTTTAACGCTGCAAAAGTGTAATCCGCTGCTGAAATCGATTGAACTGAAATCAGCTGATCCGCAACTGAACTACTATCCCCACCTCCACTACCTGAGCTAGAATCCCCCCAAGTGATCACTGTGCCATCGCTTTTAATGGCAGCAAAAGCCCCTTTATTCGCGACTATGGATTGAACGTCAATCAACTGATCAGCAACCGAACTACTATCACCACCCTTCCTATTCTCTCCCCAAGTCACTACCGTGCCGTCATTTTTAATAACCGCAAAGGCATCTTCATTTGCAACAATAGAAATAATCTGGGTAAGTTCACTGGCTACTGTAAGGTTATTTGCGCTATTGGCCCCACCCCAAGTAATCACTGTGCCGTCAAACATCAATGCTGCAAAAGCTCCGTCAGCTCCAACAATTTCTTTAACTCTGTTTAAACCATAAGTTCGAGTGATCGAGCTGCCTTCATTCCCTACTGCATTGATAGCCGTTGCAGTAATACTAATTTTTTTCAGTACATGTTCAATAGGCACTAAATATGAAGCGTTATTTGAAACAACCTGATCACTGCCTTCAACTTTCCATTCATAACGCGTTCTCGTAGGGTCGCAATGACTGCAAGAACTGTTAACCACTAGATTCTTATCGACCGCTAACTCCGACCCGGGCAAAAAATAAAGAATTAACATTTTTGGCACTTTGGGAGTGTGTACGAAAAAGGAAGTACTGCTAGAGCCAAGACTGATCGTAATCGATTTACTTTCTGACAGATTAAGCGGTGTTTGAATTCTTAACTGGAGAGTTTGATTATTACTAATCGTTCCAGCAGCGGTCGTGAACGCACCACCATCAATTGAATATTCGCCCCCTGTAATAACAACGGGGATCTCAAGATTTATTCCAGTAATGGTAATGATTTCTGATACAAGCTGAACATTTCGAGCAACATCCGTAAGTGGTGTGAAACTGAAAGCATCCGGGGTTCCATCATCTAGCACGAAAGAAAAGGCTTGGGTCATCGAACTGCCCTCATCTCCCGCTGCATTAATAGCGGTGGCAGTGACACTAATTTCTTTCAGCTCATATTCAGCGGGAGCTTGATAAAAATTCTCAGTGGAAACGACCTGGGCAATACCTTCGACATTCCATTCGTAGCGCGTTTTCGAAGGGTCACAATGATTACAAGTACTGCTAGCCACAACATTGTCACTAACCTTAATCTCCGGTGTTGGTATAAAGGAAATCGATAACATCACGGGTGCTTCAGGAGTTGGCACTAAAAAGGCAACATTGACAGAACCTAAAGTGATCGTAATCGTCTTACTATCTGAATAGTTAACAGGCGTTTGAAGTCTTAATTGAAGAGTCTGATTATTGCCAATAGTACCTGCGGTAGAAGTGAATGCGCCGCCATTGACTGAGTATTCGCCACCCGTAATAACAACAGGGATATTTGTATTTATCCCGGTAATAGTGATAATTTCAGTCGTCCGCTGAGTATCCCGAACCACATCCGTTAACTGCGTGAAACTGAAAATATCTGGGGTTTCATCATCTAGCACGAAAGAAAAGGCTTGGGTCATCGAACTCCCTTCATCCCCAACAGCATTAACTGCGGTGGCAGTGACACTAATTTCTTTCAGCTCGTATTCAGCAGGGGCTTGATAAAAATTCGCCGTTGAAACGACCTGAGCAATACCTTCAACATTCCATTCGTAACGCGTTTTTGAAGGATCACAATGATTGCAATCGCTGCTAGCCACGACCTTGTCTCCAACTCTTATCTCCGCAGTTGGTAGAAGCGAAAGCGATATTATCACTGGCGCTTCAGGAGTCTTTACTAACAATGAAGCACTTAAGGAGCCTAAGTTGATGGTAATCGTTTTACTTTCTGAATAGTTAACAGGCGTTTGAAGTCTTAACTGGAGAGTTTGGCTATTACTGATCGTTCCAGCCGTGGTCGTGAACGCGCCGCCATCAATTGAGTATTCGCCACCTGAAATAACAACAGGTATATTCATGTTTATCCCAGTGATGGTGACTATTTCAGAGACGAGCTGAACATTTCGAGCAACATCTGCTAAAACAGAAAAACTGAACGCATCAGGAATGTTATCTTCTGGAGTAGGGATTTCTTCTTCTGGATCAGGAATTTCTTCTTCTGGAGCAGGTGATGTATCTTCCAGAGCAGGAGCCGTATCTTCCTGAACGAGAGACGGTTGATCATCCAAGTCAAAGTCAGGTTCTCCTGAGACATTGCAGCCCACTAATAATGAAGAAGCGAAGAAGCAAATCAGCAGTTTTTTGAGAACGGGAACTGATGTAGAACGATCCATGTTTACAATCCGTGTAATAAATATGCACGAATGATACGGAAATCAGCTTAGTAGTACAATATAAGTACTAGTCAGCAGACATAAAAAAAGCCGCTATCTTTCGATAGCGGCTTTTTTAAGCTCTTCAAAAGAAGAGCTGACAATGCCAGGGTGCTGAGACTGTCGTTATGCTGAATTAAGCCGCTTCTGCCTCCATGGCGTCACGAACTTTCTTCATTGCATTCTTTTCTAACTGACGGATACGTTCTGCTGAGACATCGTATTCCGCGGCTAGTTCGTGCAGGGTTGATTTATCATCGGTCAACCAACGCTGCTGTAAAATATCTCGACTACGTTCGTCTAACTTCGCAAGTGCCATATGTAGACTACTGCTAGCTTGCTGCTCATGGCGAGTATTTTCAACCACCATGGCTGGATCAAAACGTTGATCTTCTAAGTAATGGGCCGGTGCTTTATACGCTGTTTCATCATCTTCATCAGCGCCAGCATCGAAAGCGGCATCACGTGCTTGCAGGCGACCTTCCATTTCAAATACGGTTTTCTGTTCTACCCCAAGCGCTTCAGCGATATCTTGCGCTTCAGATTGAGACAACCAGCCTAGCTTCTTTTTTGAGCTACGTAGGTTAAAGAACATTTTACGTTGCGCCTTAGTGGTCGCAACTTTCACGATGCGCCAGTTGCGCAAGATGAATTCGTGCATTTCGGCTTTGATCCAATGCACTGCAAAGGAAACCAAACGTACACCAACCGCAGGATCGAAGCGCTTAACCGCCTTCATCAAACCTACGTTGCCTTCTTGAATAAGATCACCTTGATTCAAACCATAACCAGAGTAGCTTTTTGCAATGTGTGCAACAAAGCGCAGGTGCGACATGATTAAACGACGCGCAGCCTCTAAGTCCTCTTCATAATGAAGTAGGGTGGTTAACTCTCGCTCTTCTGCAATGCTCAGCACAGGTACAGAGTTAACCCGAGCCAAATAGGCTTCTAGGTTAGCACCAGGGCTTAGGGCATCAATAGATTGCAAGGCAGTGTTCATCAATATTTCCTATTCAATTAATCAGTTCACAAGGAGTGTAGCACTCGTCTTTATGGAGTGCCATGGTGTTATTAAGTTCACCAGTGGAACAGTCCTTTTACTTTTCTTTGCATTAAGCTCGTATCGATTCAAAATGATTTTTTACGGCTCAATCGCGACCAGGTGACGCTGTACCGACCACCAAGAACCTAATAAACCCAATACGGCAGCGCTGAATATTAACCAACAAGTGGGGGCGAATGGAAGTGGCTGTAGATAAAAGTCAGCCCCATATAACGCGGCAATGTCTGAAACCGGCCCTTGTAGCAGGATCCAGCACAATCCGAGCATCAGCCAGGCGAGGATGCCACCAATCGCGCCGTACCAAAATCCAGAATATAAGAAGGGACGTCGTACATAAGCATTGGTACCGCCCACCAGCTTAATTACACGAATTTCGTCAGTTCGTGCCGCAATCGATAAGCGGATGGTATTGCCCACCACCAGTACGATGGCGAGGGCTAATAGCACACCGACAACAGCCACTAAGCGCTGCGCTAAAGCCAATAACGCTAATAGCCGCTCAACCCAAGCCATGTCGACTTGAACGCTATCAACCTGTCTAAATGATTTAATTTGGTCGACCAAGGTATTGAGTTCGTCTTTATCAATGCCTAAAGGTGGCTCCACCAACAAAACCGCAGGCAGAGGATTCTCATCCAAAAAGCTCAAAGCATCCGATATGCCGCCATATTGTTTAAATTCCTCTAAGGCTTGCTCAGGGGAAACGTAGACCACTTTATTAACATCATCGAGTGAGGCTATTTTTAAACGTAAGGCACCACTGTCTACTTCTCTAATATCGGTCGCTAAGAAAACGGTCATCTGGCCCGAAGCTTCAAAATGGCCACTCAGTTGCTGCAGATTATTAACCGCCATATAAAGCGCACCCGGCAAGGTGAGAGCAATCGCGATGACCAACCAGGTTAATAAACTCGACGCGGGAGTGGAAAGTAATTTGACTAACGACTCCACCGCCACCATTTGGTGATTACGGAAGTAAGCGCTGAACTTATCGCTCGCACCCAATTTCGCCGCCGAAGCACCGTGCTGGTTGGGTACTTTTTCAGACATGAGCCACTCCGTTAGTGATGTTCTGGCCCGCAATCATTTGGCCATCTTGTAAAATCAAACGGCGTTTATTCATACGTTCTACTAGAGCAATATCGTGAGTCGCAATTAAAACGGTGACGCCCACTTGTTGAAAATTACTAAACAGATTCATGATTTCCGCAGACAATTCTGGGTCTAGGTTACCGGTCGGTTCGTCGGCAATTAATAGCGCAGGCTTATTTACCACCGCACGAGCAATGCCAATACGTTGTTGTTCGCCACCCGATAACTGAATAGGATTGAGTTTTTCTTTGCCGAGCAAGCCGACTTTATCAAGCGCAGCGCGCACACGACGACCGGTTTCTTTTAACGAAGTGCCAGCAATTAATAGCGGTAGAGCAACGTTTTCGAAGACGGAGCGATCAAAGAGTAACTGGTGATTTTGAAAAACGACGCCGACTTTGCGTCGATGATAAGGCACGAGACCTTCACGCAAACGCGATAAGTTGCTGCCATCGACAACGACTTCGCCGCGAGTAGGGACTTCCATACGCATCATGAGTTTGAGCAGGGTACTTTTTCCCGCCCCCGAATGACCCGTTAGAAAAGCCATTTCACCACGGGCTAGCTCAAAGCTAACCCCACTAAGCGCTTCTTTACCTGACGAATAACGCTTGCTGACACGATCAAAACGAACCATTGGCAAAGCATGCACTCCTTGCTACAGACTAAAACCGAGCACTGTAGCAATCAATTTATTATTATAATGAACAAGCTTAACGAACTATTTTATAAACTTTCTTTATAAGTTCTCTTTATTAAACAACGCTCGGGTAAAGTCATTAGCATCAAACGGACGCAAATCATTAATGCCTTCACCAATACCAACAAAGCGAACCGGTAAACCAAGCTGTTTGGCCAAAGCAAAGATCACCCCACCTTTCGCCGTGCCATCTAATTTAGTCAGCGTTAACCCTGTAACCCCAACAGATTTTTGGAATTGAATGGCCTGATTAATCGCATTCTGCCCAGTACCGGCATCCAGCACTAACATCACTTCGTGAGGTGCTTCAGAATCAATTTTCTTCATTACACGAACGACTTTTTCGAGTTCACCCATGAGATTGTCTTTGGTATGCAAACGACCGGCGGTATCCGCAATTAATATATCGGTACCTCGGGCTGTTGCAGCTTCCAGTGCATCATAAAGTACTGACGCGCTATCCGCTCCCGTATGCTGAGCCACAACCGGCACATCATTACGTTCGCCCCAAACTTGCAGTTGTTCAACGGCGGCAGCTCGGAAAGTATCACCCGCGGCTAGCATAACGGTTTTGCCTTTCGCTTGAAATTGCTTGGCTAGCTTACCAATGGTGGTGGTTTTACCCACACCATTGATACCCACCATCAAGATCACATAAGGCTTGTTATTAGTGGAGTCGATCACCAAAGGCTGTTCGCACGGCGCTAAGATATCTTGTAGCTCTTTAATCAAGGCTTCGAATAAAGCATCTGAATCGGTGAGTTCTTTACGGCCCACACGCTCAGTCAACTTGGCCATGATTTCACGCGTGGCTTCAACACCGACATCGGCCATAACTAGCTGAGTTTCTAACTCTTCTAGCAAGTCATCATCAATCTCTTTTTTACCTAAAAGAAGATTGGCAACGCCATCACTGAAACCAGAACGCGTTTTGCTCAGTCCCGTCGCTAAACGACTGAAGAAACCTTTCTTTTTCTCGGTAGAAGCGGCGTCAACCTGATCGGCAGAATCTTGGAAGAAAACAGTGTCTTCAGCGGGCAGCACACCGGCTTTTTCCATCACGGGGGCTGGCGCTTTAATAGCAGCACTTTCGATGCTAGATTCGGTATTCAATTCGATACTCGCTTCGGCAGTGATTTCAACAGCAGTTTCACTGCTATTTTCATTGCCTTCGGTATCGTTTAATTCACTATTTACAACTGTATTGTCAGTTGTCTCAACCGCTTTAGTACTGTCGTCGGTTGGTTTTTTCTTACGCTTAAAAATATCAAACATTGTGGGTTCTCGAATCTATCGCTCGAATAAGATTTGGTTGCGGTCTATCCTATCATCTATCGTCTGTTGTGAATAATACAAGGAAGCATAATGAAGCTGCGTTTTAGTCGCTCGTCCCTCAACTTAATTATTTTCACCTGCATTATCTTAATTGGCTGGGCCAGTATTGATAAAAACAGCCCAGAAGAGTCGTCAAAATTTCAACCGCTAGACCTTCCTGCGCTAAGCGATTTGAATCAACAGTCGTGGTCGAGCCATGAAGGCATTCAAGTTGTTTGGCAAACGCGTTTAGATACTGATTTTCAGATTCGTATTCGTGGTCAAGGGAATGATGATTCTGCCAACCGCAATTTAGAGTCTACCTTCATCAGTTGGCAGGCAGATTATTGGCAATGGGATATCAATATGGGGGAAGACTTTGAGCCCGGTTTATCGAAGCTCAGCCAACAGATCAATCACTTTCCTACGCAGCTAAAAAATCAGCCCGCGATCATTATTTTACAAGGTCCATGGAGTGCAGACATCGCTCGCCTGACCAGTGCTCGCATCATTAAAAGCCTTCAACTGAAACCTTTAGAGATATCGACGCTCTCTAACGCTACCCATACTGATACTCAAATCCATGCCCAAACCAAAAGCCAAACAAGCACAGTAATAAATACTTGTCCTTGGCAGCCTGTCAGCGCGCAATTTTGGCTGCAAGATCAACTGAGCAATGCCAAGCAAAGCCGTGCAGATATAGCCCATAAACAATGGCTGGTATCATCCTGGCCTGAGCTTGCACCCATCAACAAACAGACGTTATACATATGGAAGCAAACTTTTGTTCAGCAATGGCAATTAAATTGGCAAAATCCAGCAACTCAATTCGACATACTGACCGACCTCGCATACTATCGCCTGCCTCAAAATTACCTGTTAGAAGGTTATTGGGGCATTAATGCATTAGATGTAAAACAGTTAGAAATTTATTTGAGCCAGTGCCAAGTATCCAAACAAGCACTGCATGCGTCTGAGTCCTAGACTTAGCATTTATAATATTGAGCGCTTTAGAAATTTAGGTAGTATCAGTCATGGCGAAAAAGAAAAGTAGCAGTAATAAAACGAGCATGCGCAGAGGCTCGCAGCAACTTAGAATTATTGGTGGTGATTGGCGCTCACGTCGTATTCAATTTGCCGATGCGCCTGGTTTACGTCCAACCATGGATAAAGTTCGTGAAACTGTTTTCAATTGGCTGCAATGGGATATCGAAGGCAAGCTGATTCTAGATGGTTTTGCCGGTAGTGGCGCACTTGGGTATGAAGCGTTAAGTCGTGGTGCTAAAGAAGTTACCTTCTTAGAGTTTAATGCCAGTGCTGCGAGTTGCATCCGTGAATCATTACAATCGTTAGATGCTAGTAATGCTCATGTGCATCAAACCGATGCCATTGCTTGGTTAGCGCAGAATACTGAACTGGATCAATTCGATGTGATTTTCCTCGACCCACCGTTCGGCAGAGATTTACTAAAACCGGCTGTCGATATCATTGCCGAGAAAGCTCAAGTAGGTTGCTTGGTATATGTCGAAGTCGAGGCGAGCGCCGATTTATCATGTATTCCGGGCAACTGGTTAGCAACCAAGCGTAAGGATGCCAAAGAGTTTAGCTTTATGTTGTTTGAAGTGGAATAACAGCTTCGAAAGAGCAGCTCCACAAAGGCAGTCCCTAGAAAATAGTTCTGAAGATGCAGAGCCTGATTACAACCAATCAGGCTTAGGAATAAAAGCTTCTTGCATCGCTTGCACTTGATCGCGATATTCTTCACTCAGATACGGACGCTCAAGTTGGAAAATTTGGTAGATCCCCCCCTTCAGCATATCTAACGTAATATTTTCATTAGGGTCGAGCAGCAAATTACATTGCAAGAACGAGAACCAACTCGTCACCACAATCCAAGTATTCAGCGCTAACCCTTCTAAGTCTCTATCATTAATTTCAATGATATTGGCTTCTCTTAAGCCCAGATAAATGGCTTCGGTGTTCTTTTGACAGCGACGGAAGAATTCTCGATAACGCGAGTGTAATCTTTCTTCACTCAATAATAGATGCTCCATATCCCTATGGATAAAACGAAACTCCCATAATCCCTGAAAAACCTTCTGCAAATAATTAAGCTTATCTTCTACTGTTAATAGCCGATTCGTAGGCACCTGCAAGTTAGCATCGACATACAATTCGTAACTCAAGAATAACTCAAAGATGATCTCTTGCTTGTTTTTAAAGTGATAATACAAGTTGCCTGGCGACATCTCTAAATGTGCAGCAATATGATTGGTCGTTACCTTGCGCTCGCCTTGTTGATTAAACAATTCCAGAGCAGCAGCGAGAATACGGTCACGGGTTTTCATTCAGTTTGTACACTTCCTATCATCAGACCGTCATATTACGGGCCGCAATATTATATACCTAAATGTGCTACCTGATTTATAAACCGACCGTATAAATCTAGGTGCCTATTATAGCGGTTACTATTGACAGTTTAGAGTAATCACTCTAATAATGTCGACAGAATAATTAAATATCAATCTCACAACCTTTCTTTCGGAGACTCGTCATGGGTGCTAATACCGCAGAAATCACTTCTCTAGATACTGAAATCGTTCGTTTAAAAGAGCTCTTTAGCCGCCAAAAAAGTGCCTACGGGAAAGCGCTTATGCCAACGGCCGATCAGCGTATTAGCCATTTGAAAGCGTTAAAAGATGTGACTTTGAAGTACCAAGATCGGCTTGCTGCTGCGGTGAATGAAGACTTTAGCTGCCGTTCGAAAGATGAAACCTTACTGGCCGAGATTCTCACCAGTATAGAAGGCATCAATACTGCGATTAAGAAAACCCGTAAGTGGATGAAGCCAAGTAAGCGTGGCGTCGGCATGTTGTTCGCGCCGGCTAAAAATGAAGTACGTTATCAGCCATTAGGTATCGTCGGTATTATCGTGCCGTGGAACTACCCTATTTTCCTAGCAATTGGTCCGTTAGTGGGTGCATTGTCTGCGGGTAACCGCGCGATGATCAAGATGTCGGAATTCACCCCAAACCTGAATAAAGTCTTTAAAGCCATGCTCGCTGAAGTCTTCGATGAGAATCGCGTTTGCATCATCGAAGGTGAAGCCGATGTCGCAATGGCCTTTACTGAACAGCCTTTTGATCACATATTATTTACCGGCTCTACCGCCGTTGGCCGTCATGTCATGGCCGCCGCTGCCAAGAACCTAACACCAGTTACCTTAGAGCTGGGTGGCAAGTCACCGACTATCGTATCGAATCACGTTCCGATGAAAGATGCGGCAGAGCGTATTTGTTTCGGCAAATCAATGAACGCAGGCCAAACCTGTGTTGCTCCCGATTACATCTTAGTACCGAAAGCGAAAGAAGAAGAATTCGTTAACGCCTATATTGCCGCCTTCAGCAAGATGTACCCAAGCCTGAAAGATAACAATGATTACACCGCTATCGTTAACGATCGCCAATACCAGCGCCTTTCTAGCTGGATTCAAGATGCTAAAGAAAAGGGGGCAAAACTCACTGAAATTAACCCCGCGAAGGAAGATTTATCGGCTGGCCGCAAGCTAGCCCCAGTCTTAATTCAGGGCATGAAAGCCAACATGACCATCGCTGAAGAAGAGATATTCGGTCCAATTTTGCCGATCATCAGCTATGACTCTATGGACGAAGCGATTGCTTATATTAATGACCGTCCACGTCCTTTAGCCTTGTATTATTTTGGCTATGACAAAGCCGAGCAAGACTATGTACTTAACAATACTCACTCCGGTGGCGTTAGCGTGAACGATACCTTAATGCACCTTGCTCAAGAAGATATGCCGTTTGGCGGCGTCGGTGATTCAGGTATGGGCCACTATCATGGCAAAGAAGGTTTCATTACCTTCTCGAAAGCCAAAGCCGTGCATCGTAAGGGTCGCTTATCGACAGGTAACCTTGCGTATCCTCCATACGACAACTCAATTCGTAAAATGATTTATACGTTCTTTATACGTTAATCATTTCAACCCGTGATAACCACCGCTCTAATGCTAAAGTTAGAGTCGGTGGGGAATAATTATAAAAATGAGTTATGTAAGAGAGCTAAAATGAAGACTCCACTCGAACAAGCACTGCCAACTACCCGCCGAGGTTTTTTACAGCTCGGCCTTATGGGCACAGCAACCCTTGCATTGGGTAGCACCGTAGCAACACTAACGGGCTGCACTTCGCCGTTAGAACAAAATTCAGACTATAAATTTCTACAACCCAATGACCGTGAATTTTTTGCCGCGCTCATTCCTGTGGTTTTAAATAAAAGTTTTCCAGGTGATGCCAGCTATGATACTGCCATGAAAACCACGCTGCTGGCTTTAGACGATTTGATTTATACCCTGCAGTACCATAACCGCAGTCAAATGCGTCAGTTATTCGATGCCTTATCCTTCGCTCCTATTCGTATCGCTGCTGGCGCCTCTTGGGCCAGCTGGAAAGATATGAGCCCGAAACAAATCGATGACTTTTTAGTCGGTTGGCGCGATAGCATGATCCCGCAAAAGCGTATGGGATACGTCGCATTGAGTAAGTTAATTGGCATATGTTGGTATGCCCAGCCGGCGTCATTTGCATCGACAGGCTACCCAGGGCCACCGACAAAAATCCCTACACCGGTTGCTGGAAAAATCAGCGTTTCATCTATGTCCGCGGAGAATAGCTAGTGGCTAATAAAGTATTTGAAGAAATTCGTGGTATTACCGATCCAATCTTAGAAGGGATCAGCAACGGCTGGGTTACCCTAGATGCGGGTGAATATACCGAGAATGCAACCCTAGAAGCTGACGTTGCCATTATCGGAACGGGCGCAGGCGGTGGCACCACCGCAGAGATTTTAGCCAAGGCCGGTTTGAAAGTTCTTCTCATTGAAGAAGGCCCATTAAAAAGTACCAACGACTTTAAAATGGACGAACGCCAAGCGTATAAAGATCTTTACCAAGAAAATGCTGGCCGCATGAACAAAGACGGCAGCATGTCGATTTTACAAGGTCGCTGCGTCGGTGGCACAACGGTTATCAACTGGACTTCTAGTTTCCGTACGCCAGATCAAACGCTGCAGTATTGGGGTGATAAGTTCAGCACCAAAGGCGTTTCTAAAGAAGAAATGGCACCCTGGTTTGCGAAGATGGAAGAGCGCCTTAACATCGCGCCTTGGGCTTTCCCTGCCAACGAAAACAACGCGGTATTAAGCCGTGGCGCAGACGCCTTAGACATTCCTTGGAAGGTTATTCCACGTAATGTTGCCGGTTGCTGGAACCTGGGTTATTGCGGTACGGGTTGCCCAACGAATGCCAAGCAATCGATGCTAGTTACTACCATCCCAAGTGCGATGGATGAAGGCAGTCAATTGTTATACAGTGCTCGTGCAGAACGCTTGATCATGGACGACAAAAAAGTAACCGGCATTAAAGTGACTGCGTTGGATAAAAACTATCGTCCAACAGGAATTACAGTCACTGTTAAAGCGACCACCGTCGTATTAGCGGCAGGCGGCATTAACGGCCCAGCGATGATGTTGCGTTCGAAAGCACCCGATCCAAAAGGCTTGGTTGGTAAGCGTACTTTCTTCCACCCAACTATCTTTTCATTTGCGTCATTTGAAAATGAAATAAATCCTTATTATGGCGCGCCGCAGTCGATTTATTCCGATCATTACCAGTGGGATACCGTCGACGGTCCTGTTGGCTATAAGTTGGAAGTACCACCACTGCACCCTGGCCTCACATCCGTATTATTGATGGGTCACGGCGAAGCCCAGTTTGATGAATTGAACAAACTGCCAAACCTAAGTTCTATGATTGCCTTATTGCGTGATGGTTTTAACGAAGAATCTCAAGGTGGCTCGATTGAGCTAGCCGATGATGGTTCGGCGATAATCGATTACCCAATTAACGATTATCTTTGGGAAGGTGTTAAGCGTACGCATTTATCAATGGCTGAACTTCAATTCGCTGCCGGTGCAAAGGCAGTAAGACCTGCGCATACCGAAGCTAAGTGGGAAACGTCTTGGGAAGATTCCAAAGCCGCGATCAATAAACTCGATTACAGTGCTAGCCGTGCATTAGTGGGCAGTGCTCACGTAATGGGTGGCATGACGATGGGTGAAGATTTAGATCAATGTGTTGTCGGCAGCGATGGTAAATACCATTACCTAGATAACTTATACGTGATTGATGGTTCGGTATTCCCAACCAGTATTGGTGCCAACCCACAGCTTTCTATCTATGGCATGTCGTGTCGTTTAGCGACGGGCTTGGCTGAGAAGTTAACCGGTAAGAAGTTGAGTTAATAAACAGCGAGTTGAACTTTAGTAATGATAGCGCTGAGCCCTGCTCGGCGCTATTAAAACAACTCAATACCATCATCTTCTTCTTCCACCCTATTTCTCGAATTCTCTTCCGCTAAAACAATCTCTTTTAATTCTTGCAGCTCTTTATCGTTTAACGCTGTGATTTCTAAACTTTGAAAGGTTCGTTTCAAGGCTTGATTCGCCTGGAAACAATTCTGATGTGCCGCACCCTCACTCGGAACAGTCAGGCCGTCATTACCAAATACTGCCTTGTAACAATAAAGACATCTCACACTTGGGCCTCCCCAAATTGATGCTCCAGTATAGTTTCGCGCATTTGACACATATAACGTTCAAAGATCATCAACATTCTGAACCTATTCTAAGGTGGCCCTATAACTGTAGCCTAGTTAGGCACGATGAACATGATTAGTCAGACAACCAAGCCGTCGATTCCTTAAGGGATTCCAGTATTTTATCTTCGTCATACGTTCCAATTCTTCGTGTGCCCACGTATATCAGTGGATACCCTGATGCTTGAAGAACGCCATAGCGATTATTGGCCTTGTTATCTTTTTCGACGTCCCACTCTGTATGCTCAATGCCTATTTCAGTAAGACGCTCTCGCGCTTGAGTACAGTATCCGCACCAGCTAGTACCGTACATAACAACTTTGGCGCTGCCATCGTCATTGAAGTGATGCTTAAAGACTTTCTTTTCACGACGACCCAAAGCCGACTTACCCACAGCATCATAAAGTAATTCATCAAATCGCTTGCCTTGGAAACCATACTGAACCTGCGTGCCCACAGCTAGAACGGGTAAGCCATTACGCTTAGAAAAACGTTTTAACTCTTTGCTGCCTGCTTCATTATTTTGCACATCAATAATTTCAGCTTCGATGCCTTTTTTCTTAATATGCTTTAAAGCATTGTCACAATGAATGCCGCAAGTGCTGCTCACGAAAAGAATGACTTTTGGCTTGCCATCGGCATCAAATGCTCCGGCTTTACCCAGCATAAAATCAAAGAGGCTTGAATCGTATTGATATAATGCACCTAGAGCAACTAGTCCAATAATGAGTTTTTTCATACTTCGATCGAAATCCATTTCAGGTTTATTGTTGATAACCGCCACAGTATATAGCAGCCTCAGCGCTGTCAATTACCGAGTGATTTTTGAAGAACATTGTCCATGACTAGAGACAATTTTTTAATTTTAGTAGTGATAACGACAAGAAATTATCGTTAGGTGGGTATCATTCACAGCATAAACCAGTCTGTTTGTATCATTGATTCTGCGTGACCAAAAACCCGCTAAATTTTCTTTCAACGGTTCAGGTTTACCAATCCCTTCAAAGGGTGCACGCTGGGTATCAGTGATTAATTTATTAATCCGCTTGAGCGTTTTCTTGTCCTGACTTTGCCAATACACGCAGCTATCCCACGCTTCATCAGTCCAAGCTAAAATCCGGCTCATTCAAGCAAACCTTTTTCCGTTGCTTGACCTGCATTGTACTGAGCGATTGATTTATTGAGATGTGCAGCATTCGCAGGAGAGCGAGTTAAATGAATCGTCTCCATTAAGCTATTTAATAGTCCATGGACATTACGACGGCATCTTCAGCATCGCGGCGGGTGATCACAGTGCAATCAGCATCATTAACGACGCCATCAAGAACAGATTTAAGACCATTTCGGGCTTCAGTAAAAGAAACTATACGCAGAGCTGCCTCTTCATCAAATTGTACATAATATAAGCAAATCTAACTCATAAAGACTTACATGTACAATATACCGGACAGGTAGTGGCTAGTAATAAACTCAGTGAAGGATCTGTAGAATTAATGACTAATTGGGCTGAAACAGCGCCAGCAATTCAGTCGAGGTTAATGCTCCGCGTAAACGCTTAATCTTCCCCTTTAACGGAAAGAAGTAGCTTCTTGGCAGGTCGCCATACCAGCGAGGGTCGATGTCATAGCGCAGCTTCTCTTCGTCACTATTGGCAAAGCCCCAGTTATCTATCCCGGCTAGATTAAATTGCTGAAGTATCTTCTTCACGCGTACCTGTTCATCCACAGCATCGGTATTAATAAGCGTTAATTGATAAGCAGGAAATTGCTGATGAAGCTTAGATATTTTCTCGAGTTCGGTTATGCAAGGCGGGCAATCAAACGACCAGAGTATTACGAGGTGATCTTGTTTATTTTTGTCGGTAACGATCTGTTCAAAGCTACCAATATCGAACGTCTGTAAGCTAATGCCAGAACTCACCGCCGAGCTATCAGAAGAGCTGGCTTGCGCAATATTTGTCGCTAGTAAAAGTGCGCTAATCAGCCAATAAGATAATCGATTCATTTAGCATCTGCCGATAGCACAGTAGGAGAGAGCGCACTGAAACCATAGCCTTCATCCTGAGTATGCCAGCTCAAATACACTGCCTTAGAATTCTTAACCAATAGCGGATGATCTGAAGAACCTGCTGTCGTACTAACCACCTTATTCTGGCTCCAGCTAAGGCCAGCGTCTTTCGAAGTCTTCATTAAGATATCGGTTTTCTTACCATCAAATTCTTTCCACACTAAAAACACAGTTTGATTCAGCGCGCTGTGATCGATAGAGAGCACATAAGGATGCGCAGACTGTTTATCGGCTTGGCCAAATCCCATCGCTTTATACGCGTTTGAACTATTACCGTAGAACAGAACATGATCACCATCTTGCTCTTCATTAGAGACGTCGTTAAACCAAGTTGAATGAACAATATTATTACCATCAACATCCAACGCGGGTCCATGATGCGGGCAACCATTAATTTTCCACTGCTCATTACTCAAACGTATTTTTTTAGCAGGCTTTAATGCAGAACTAAAGGTTATTAAACTGTGGTCGCGAATTTGATTCTTCGCATCATTTCCATAAATATCACGCCAAGCGATCACCGGTAAATTGTTGTTATCTAATGCCATTGCGATACGACAACACACACAGGAGTTATCCGATAGGTTCATGTTCTTGCTGAACGACTTACCTTGGTCATCGGAGTAGCTGTAATACAAGGCACCGCCTATATATTCTTGCTGCTTATCTTTTGCAGCTTGCTGGTCGCGCTTATCTAACCAGCTGATAAATACCTTACCGTCATCACTAACCACTATGGAGTCAAAACGGTGGCTGATTTCTTGTCGATCATCATTCACAGTGATCGGCTGGCTAAAGGTTTCGCCACCATCAACAGAACGACTAAAGCGAATATTACCGGTATAGGGTTTATTTAAAGACTGGGTCCACGAGATATAAATATTGCCGGTATTATCCAACTGAATCTTGGCGCGGTTTTCAGCGCGGGCAGCAATCTTTTCAGGGACTCGATTCACACTCAAAGGCTGACTAAAGGTAGTTCCATAGTCCACCGAGTGCTGTACATAAACATGACCGCCAAATACCCAAGCCAACCAAAGCTTACCCTTTGGGCCAAAGCTTGCAGAAGGAGCCTTGGCACACTTAAGTGAAGCAATGGTACAAGTCGTTCCATTCTTACCTTTTCCAGCAGCAGAGCTGCCGTGCTGCATCGCATTACTACTGAAACTCAGCAAGGCGATCAACAAAAATGAAACGAACCTGATCATATAAATAAACTCTTTTAAAAATCGACGCTAATTAAAACGAATAGCTTGCAGACACATACGCTGTGCGAGGCATACCTGGCGCATATTCAAACTTCTCTGCATTACCAAACGCCGCAGGCTTATAGCTGGCATTGGTCGCATACGTTTTGTCTTCTAAGTTCAGAATACGTGCACTCAACTTAAATTCTGGATTCACCGGATAGTTAAAACGAAGATTCAATAACTGATGACCTTTATAGGTTTCAGTATTCGCTTGGTCCATCCAGTATTGTCCTAAGTGAACAAACTCTAATTCCACCTTACCACCATTCAACTGGCTAGGGTGATACCCCATAGCCACATTACCAATGTCTCTTGGCGCAGCGACGATTTCATTATCGCTGTAATCAGTAGAACCATCTGGCTGCCAATCTTCATAAGTGAATTCAGTGTAAGCATACGAAACCGCAAGATCGATATCAGCATGCAACGGCGCTGTTAAACCCGTTTCAATACCTTGGTGTAACGTCTTACCCGCATTCTGTGTTTCACGGCTGCCATCAGCATGTTTGAAAGTCAAAATGTCGTCTTCTTTCACCATGTAATAAACCGAGATTTCATAGTTCACTTTGCTATCAGTGTTGCCACGCAAACCAATCTCATAGTTATCAACTTTTACTGGATCAAGCTTCACCGTATTGGTCGACTTACCTTGGCGGAATAACTGACCCTGCGACGGCACTCTAAACGCATGACGATACGATGCGAACGTATTCAAGTGTTCATTAATCGCATACGTCGCACCCAATTTAGGGCTTAAGTGTTGATACTCAACATCGGTATCTTCAGGGCGTCTATGGCTGCCCGTATCGATTGCCGTTAAGTTATTTTCATAGTCATAACGCATGTGGTCAAAACGTAAACCTGCGTTAACTCTTAGCTTATCAGTAGGCGATGTTTCAAAATGCGCATAAGGCGAGATCGACGAAAAGGTCACGTCATAGTCATACAGCTTTTCTTCAACCGTATAATCAACATAATAATTGCCTTCTTGGGTTGGATCGATTCTATTCTGATCCATCGAACCCGGGCTGTAATCCACATCAGTTCCGACAATTAAACGCGTACGCATAGGGGCAAAGTCTTGACGATATTTCATCATCACACCCGCCGACTTGTTTTCAGTTTTATAGGTATTCGGATCGTAGCTTAACGACCAGTTAGGCAATAACTCCATGCTGTTATAGCGGAAGTAAGGGGTAATACTATAAAGACTCGCACCCACTTCTTTTTCAAACGCACTGGATAAACGCAGCGACTCCACTTTACGCATAGAAATCGGAGTGTAGTTACGGGTAGGGTGATTTTTATAATCGTCTTCTAACAAACGCGAAGAACCCGCAGTTTGCTGATCAATGTTCGATACGTTCAAAACGGTTTTAACTTTAGTACCGTTATCTAAAAATGAATCCAAACGGAAGTTAGCGCTTTGACGATCGTACTCGGTAGAGTCTCTCCAACCATCGGTATGAGTCAGGTTCAAATCAGCACGAATGCCATGATTCAAACTTGCCGTACCACCGCCAATTAACAAACGCTGCCAGCCAAAACTGCCCACTTCCAAATTCACATCACCTTCGGTCTCTTCCGGTGCGGCCTTAGTCGTCACATTAATCACCGCCGCCATCGCATCACTGCCATGCAGCGCACTGCCTGGGCCTTTGCTGACTTCTATGCCCGCAGATTGAGGCACATTGATTTCATACAAGGCATTGTGGTTAAAGAAACCAGTCGAGCGCGTTGGAATACCATCTTCTAAATACAGATATACAGCGCTGGTGCTGATTGGCTGACGAATCGCCGTCATGTGGCCTTCGCCACCAGTCACATTCACGTGTACACCCGGCATGCGGTTTAAAACTTCAGAAGGATGGCCAGGCTGTAAAAAGTTAATGTCTTCTTGGCTAATCTGACTGCTACTGGCAGAGGTTTCAGATTTTAACGCTGCTTCGCGCGTATCGGTAATCGTAACAGGGGCAAGCTCAATTACGTCACCGTGTGCTGCAAGAGTAAAAGAAGGATATAGGATCGTGGCAATTGCTAGCGCTAAAGGCTGCTTATATTTCATTTTCAACTTCGCTATAAAGGAAATGCATGAAAGGAATAACGTGCAGTCTATAGAGGCAGCCTGTGTTTGAGAATGTGACACATTGTCACACCACTGACTTAGGTCATGATGGGCTGTTATAGGTCAGTGCTATGTATGCAAAATTTGCATCCCTTGTTTGTTCCCTTTGGAATTAGCTTTCCAAAGGGAAGTCATAATTATCCATGGAATAAATCCAAAGAATATTTCATTACTCTTCTCAAAATGAATCTAAATCACAGCTAATAACAATATGATCGATAGGCTACCCCTGCACTTGTTAAAATAATAATACCAATAGTGAACACTCTAATTTTTCTACCCTTTTCATTTAAAGATTGCTTCTCAAAAGCGAACTCAAATATGGGGCCTAAAAGTTCAAACCACCAAGCACTTTTATGTTGTTCATTGATGTTTTTAGTCATTAATATAAAAGCAACTGTATAAATAAGCCCTAATAATAAAAGCGTAATCTCTAATAACTCTTTATCCTGTGGACACATACCTAACTAACAACTCTATGAGAAAAACAGATACTGGCATCCATCCTAATAGATTTCTATCTTGGTGTGAAATTAGTGATAACAATGTGTAAGCGCTATTGCGATGACAGCCTTACGAGGCTTTGGAATAGTGATCATCTTTATTTTTCTACTGCTTGCTATACCGTCTTGATTAATAGATTAGCTTTGAGAATTTGACGCATTTTCACGCCACTGACCTAGGTCATGCTGAGGTGTTATTCATAAACAACACCGTTGTGCTTGAGCCAGCCACTTTGATGCCGACCTGCTGGATCGTGATGAGTCCAATGTATAACACCACCTTTGCTATTCCATTCGTATTCGCCATTAAATTCAACGACATCGCCTCTGCGTAGAGAGGTTATTTTGGACGCTAGATCTATGTTGTGTGTCACTAAAATTGTTTGGTTATTAGAAAGCTTTAGAATGAACCGTTGGTGACGTGATCCTTTATTGTCATCAGACAGAAGCTTAACAACTGTTCCACTGCTGTTTACCTGTAAATCACTGGTTTTGGTGGTGTAAGCTGATGATATTTTATTAACATCATCGGCAATAGCATTGATGCTCGCGAAAATGATTAAAATTGAAAGCAATATATGTTTCATCTGTAACCCCTACCTTTTCTTAACTCCGGCATCAACTGCGTATAAAACTGGTACTTTTTGTTTATTTAGGAGACTAAAATATCAAAAAGTATTTCTGCCCAAGCTGCCAAATTACAAAATACTTTCAATTTTTTGAAGAGTCATGTTTTTATTAACATTGCAATTAAAGTAATTTTCTAGGATTGTTTACTTCTAAAATCGAATAAATCCCCAAAAATACTTTTCTTCTCTTCTGAAAAAACTACTTCCTTTTTTTGTACCTGACCAGTTGGGATCGATGTGTATGCGATGATCTCACTTGTAACATTATTTCTATTCCATTCAGATTTTGAATTTCCGATTGTTTCACCAATCGATACAATCTTTCCTAACGCTTCCTCCACTTCATTCCGTAGATTAACGCCAGCACCTATATCGTTTAAAGCATGTTCGAATGCAAGATTCGCAATAGGAACAAAATGAGAATCATACATGGAACCAAAAAACTCACCCTTCTTCAGGTATGACGGAGTGAGTTCATCTTTCTTGAAATTTTCTAATATATCGCCGCCGATAGTTATTGCAATATGTGCAGACCTATATTTCATAAGATAGGTATAAAGCTGGCATCTTTGATTGACTAGATTCTCCATATTTTTACGGCATTCGCTACACTCATCATATATTTTCCTGCCTCTAGGCCCATTCTTGAAGTCAATTTGTTCACCTGTATGGCCACAGCTTTTACAAGTTAGCGATGTCATTTTTACATTTCCTATAGCTCAACAACCATAATTTTAAATTCAACGGAGTATTTTATTACTCGTTCTTCGCAAAGAATCTTTGCCATTATTACCTACCTTCATTGCTAAGGTAGGTATCTACTAAAGAGGGGAAGGCCTCAAGTTTAACTGTCCTAGCGCCGTAGGCGCGAACACCAACTAATTATTAGGTTTTAACGGCCAAACCTATCGGTAAAGCGCTCTTTACTAATACGCCTTTCCATTTGAGTATTACATTTAGGGCATAACTTTTGATCTTTACCTTCTATTTCCCAATTGTAATATGTTCTTTTTATAGGGAGGTCACATACATCGCATCGTCCAGGACCACTAAATATAGAATAAAGTACATAAGCTATGACTAAGAATATTATTATTTCCATCTAAATCCCCCTTAAACCTAATAGTGCTATACGAACCGATGTCGCATAAATACTTAAAAATGGGAAAGGCGAACGAAGAGAAGTTTTCTTTGAAATCAAACGACTATCCCTATTATTGATATTTATCACACTATAGTTAACAGTCGTTTTTGTCAAAAAAATAGACCCTGACACCAGCGATCTGCTTAATAATTTATATTTACATCTACATTTACAAAACTAGCTACTTCCTAACCGAATTAAATACCTGACTCATCACAAACAAACTCGCAGCAGAAACAACAATCGTTGGCCCAGTTGGGGTATCCCAAACAAACGAAAATGCCATACCTGCACACACCGATAACATGCCAATCAAACTCGCAAGCATCGCCATTTGTTCAGGACTTTTTTCCAATGGTCTTGCCGCCGCAGCAGGGATGATTAACAACGCGCTAATTAATAAAACGCCAACAATTTTCATCGAGATCGCAACGACTAACGCAAGCAATAACACCAACATGGCTTTTAACCATTTCTCTGGGCAGCCATCGATCGCAGATAAACAAAGAAACTCTCTTTATGATAATATAATCATTTACAGCAGCACTAGCCTAAAATCCCAAGGAAGACCCATCATTAAATACTCAATTATATTGTTCACTGCTGCCCTAATTACAGGCTGTGGCGGTGGCTCATCCAATGATTCACAACAAGAACAATCAACCAATGATCAACCTGTTATGAGCATCGACATTCCTGCTTCACTCAAAGGAAGAGAAGACACCCCTGAACTCGCTTCGCTCAGTGTGAGCAATGGCGATACTGTCGTATTGAATTCAATGATCCATGGCTCCCAAAATGGGGGAGAAAGTTTTGAAGTAATTTTCGAAGCACTAGATCAACAACATATTTTAATTCAACCTGTAGATTATATAAGATTTGATCCCAACAGAATTAACGTGTCGTCGTTAAATGTTAATCCTTATGAGTATTACATTAGAGATAATAGGAACGAAGTTAGCTTCATTGCTACTGATGGAAAATATCGAGCTCAGTTTAATAGTGATGATTCGCTAGAGTTTTCGTTCAAAATAATGGAAGCAAGCCGAGAAAGCATGGGGTTCAGTGAGCATGATTATTTAGTCAGGGTCGAAGGGCTGTCTGAACGAGACTGTACGGGGAAAGTGCTTTCTAGCTATTCTAAAGTTGAGTATTTGGTTATCAACTGGCGTAAAGGCGAGTTCATAAAATTAAGTGATTACGCTGCGCCTTATGGTTCTAATTTTATAGCACTTGACGAGGCCTCATTTCAAATCACTCGTGGAGAAGGTGACCCAACTGATGGTTATTCTAATGACTATCAGCATTACGTCAGCATATCTCCAGAAAACGGTTACAAAATTTCATATAACTTTAGAGACATCTTAAGAACAGGATCTGGTGAAGCGCGTGAAATATGCGTAACCACCTATAGAGCCGAGGGTGAAATAATTATCTAATTCATGTGGCAATACACCCACAAAATGAACTTTCTAACTTAATTAACAAAACTCCCCCTCTATTGACTACCGCCAAAAGAAGGGGGATTGCATCTGAAGAATTCTGTATTAATACTTCAAGTATCCGATTATTAACATACTCTGCTATCTCCTAACCGAATGAACCACCTGACTCATCACAAACAAACTCGCCGCAGAAACAACAATCGTTGGCCCAGTCGGAGTATCCCAAACAAACGAAAACGCCATACCCGCACACACCGATAACATGCCGATTAAGCTCGCCAACATCGCCATTTGTTCTGGACTTTTTGCCAATGGCCTTGCCGCCGCGGCAGGAATAATTAACAACGCACTAATTAATAATACGCCAACAATCTTCATCGAAATCGCTACGACTAAGGCGAGCAATAAAACCAACATGGCTTTTAACCATTTCACTGGGTAGCCATCTATCGCAGCTAATTCTTCACTCACGGTAGAGGCTAATAAACCGCGCCACTGCCAGATCAATAATCCGATGACTAACGAGCCGCCGGCAAAGATCCATAATAAATCGTTCTGGTTTACCGCGAGCAAGTCGCCAAACAGATACGCCATAAGGTCGATACGCACGTTATCAAAAAAGCTTAATACCACCAAACCAATGGCGAGTGATGAGTGCGATAAAATCCCCAATAAGGTATCGGAGGCAATGCCGGTGTATTTATCGAGTTGCAATAAAATCAACGCTAAAACCGAGCACGAAAATATCAACGCGAGGGTTAGGTGAAGATCAAATAAAATTCCTAGGGTAATGCCTAATAAAGCACCGTGGGCGAGGGTATCGCCAAAAAATGCTAACCGACGCCATACTACTAAGCTGCCTAACGGGCCTGCTGTTGCCGCAACGCCTAAGCCTGCGAACAAGGGTAATAACCACCAACTAATCATGTTTGTGCTCTCCACTCTGATCTATGTGATCACATTCGTCACTGCCTTCAATATGGCCATCGACACAATGCTTGTGATCGTGGTGATGGGTATAGTGAGCAAGCTCTGGGGCGAGTTCATTATTAAGTACAGGAGCCACATGCTGACGACTATGTTGATTAGCATTTTGAGGAGCAAAGAGTGAATTGTATTCTTCACTGATACTGACTTGGTCGGGGTGGCCTGAACAGCAGACATGGCCGTTCAAACAAATCACGCGATCGGTTTGCGCCATCACGAGGTGTAGATCGTGTGACACTAATACGATGCCGCAGCCTAATTCGTTGCGCAGTTCGGGCAATAACTGATACAGCTCGCGCTGACCTTGAATGTCGACCCCTTGCACGGGTTCGTCGAGCACTAATAGATGCGGTTCTATCAATAAAGCGCGCGCTAATAAAACACGTTGCCATTCGCCACCAGAAAGTCGCTGCACGGGCTGTTTGGCTAATGCGGTAATCGATAAACGTTCGAGCCACTCTTGCACTCTTTCTTTACGGGCACCGGGCGCGAGCATTAGAAAGCCGGTGACCGATAACGGTAGGCGATCGTCTATGCGTAGTTTTTGCGGCATGTAGCCGACGCGTAAACCTTTGCGGCGGGTGATCTTGCCGGAGTCTGCGGTATGTAAGCCTAGCAGGATGCGCAATAAGCTCGATTTACCACAGCCGTTGGGGCCGATGATAGTGACGATTTCGTTTTCACAAATCGCCATATCAATGTTCTGTAATACGTGACGATCGCCCCACGTTTGATTGATGCCTTGGGCGCGGATTAGGGTTTCCGCTTCGGTTTTTACAACCGCTAGATCAGGATTCATTAGGGCTCGCCTTATTGGAGCCAGCAGCACATTGCGGGCAGATGCCAACGACTTCGGTGAGTTGCGTTTCTACTTCGAAGCCTTGGGCTTTGGCGGCATCGGTCAGTGCAGTGAACCAAGGCTGCACATCCATTTCGTGGGCTTTATCGCACACCTTGCAGATTAGAAAGCAGCTTTGGTGTTCGTGCCCTGGGTGTGAACAACCAATGAAGGCGTTAAGCGAAGCTAGGCGGTGAACTAGGCCTAGGTCGAGTAAGAAATCGAGGGCTCGATAAACCGTTGGTGGCGCAGAGTTGAAGCCATCTGCGGCCAATGCCGGTAGCAAGTCGTAAGCGCCCATGGGCTTGTGGCTCTGCCATACCAGCTCTAATACGCGCTTGCGGATGGGTGTTAAACGCACCCCTTGTTCAGCGCAGAGTGTGGTCGCTTGTTGCAGCGCCGTGCTAATACAGCCTTGGTGATCATGGGGATGGTAAGCAGAGGCTGACATGGGAGTTCACTCTTTGGGTCATAAAAGGTTATAATATTACACTTTACTACCTGTGCATAGATTTCTACCGCACGCCAATTTATGAAAGCACCCGCTATGAAAACACTTATTTCCTTACTTCTGATACTTCCTAGCCTATTGGCGGTCAGCCTTTATTCAGCGGCTGCCGATGCTCGTATCTTGGTATCGAATAAGCCTCTTGCCTTAATCGCGGCTGCGACCTATCCCGCTGAACAAATCGATGTTCTGGTGCCCGATGGCATGTCTCCGCATGATTACAGCTTGCGCCCATCCGATATTGGCAAGATTCATCAGGCCGATAAGATTTTGTGGGCGGGTGATCACATGGAGCCTTTTTTGGCCAAATTTGCTAAGCAAGCTGATAATTCAAGCCAGTGGTTAGACGCAACACACCTAATGGAAGAGTTGGGTTTGTACGGCAGCGACCCTCACGTTTGGTTATCGCCAGAGCTGGCCATTGAGATCAGTAAGCGTATTGCTGAATGGAATCCTGTTGATAAAGAGCAGGCGCAAAAAGATCATCACGAATTTGCCAATGAATTAACGGCTTTAGTGGCTGCGAGTAAGGCTCAGTTGGCACCGTTAAAGCAGAATGGATTCTTTGTTTTTCATCAGGCATATGATTATTGGTTTCAGGCAATCGACATTGAACAGTTAGGCGCTTTCACGTTATCGCCTGAACGTAAGCCCGGTGCTCGCCATGTGCAAAATATGCGTAAGCAGTTACAGAATAAAGAAGTGACCTGCGTTTTATCGGAACCTCAATTTAGCCCAGCGTTGATCAATACGGTGGTTAATGGCTTACCCATTCAGCAAGGTGAACTCGACCCGTTAGCTGGGCAAAGTGTATTAACCAAAACAGCTTATATTGATTGGTTGAGTGATATGACGGAGACCTTGGTTGAGTGTCTTAAGTAACGTTTAATTTTTTATTCATAATGAACATAAATAGTGAGCTTAAACGGTGAACAAGGGATCACTAATAAGCTACTTGATGAATTAATTTTTCCCGCGCATAGTAGACAAAAGCACAAAAAAGGATTGCCTTGTGATGTCTACGGCAGAAGATTTATTGCATACCTTGCGGCAGCAGCAAGGCGCGGATCAAACGCAAAGTAATGATCCTGATTCACTCTTTAATCGCTACCAACAGGTACGTCAACAGTCTTTAAAACTCTGCAATGAACTTGAAACAGAAGATTTTGAGTTACAAGCGGATGCCTTTGTTAGCCCTATGAAATGGCACCTTGCCCATACCAGTTGGTTTTTTGAGACGTTTATTCTTAAAAATACGCCTGACTATCAAGTCTTCCATCCGCAGTTCGAAACCCTGTTTAATTCTTATTATAATGCCGTTGGCAAACAATACCCTCGCGATAAACGCGGCTTAATGTCACGTCCAACCGTGCAAGAAGTGAAAGCTTATCGCCAATATATAGATCAACGGTTAATCAAGCTTTTATCTAATACTGATACCTTAACAAAAGAGCAAAACGATCTTATTATTCTGGGTTTAAACCACGAGCAACAACACCAAGAATTAATGCTTACCGATTTGAAATATAACTTCTCTTTCAATCCTCTTTACCCGATTTACGCGAAAGCAAAATTCCCCTTAGAACAAGCCCCTGATAGCAACCAAAATAGCGATATAGAACCGATTCAGTTTATTGAATTTGGCGGTGGCATCTATAACTTTGGTCATAAAGGTATTGGTTTTAGTTTCGATAACGAAACACCGCGCCATCAAAGCCTAGTGCAGGATTTTCGCATTGCGCATCGTTTAATTACCAACGAAGAATATTGTCATTTTATCGATGCCGGTGGCTATCAAGACCCTCAATATTGGTTAGCTGACGGCTGGGCTTGGGTACAGCAAAACGCGATTGCCGGCCCTCTTTATTGGCAGATCGAAAGTGAAGCAAATGAGAGTAAAGAAAATCAAACACCACTGCGCTATGAGTTCCGTTTAACCGGTTATGGCCAGCTTCATCCTCAGCAACCCGTGACCCACATTAGTTTTTATGAAGCCGATGCTTATGCTCGCTGGGCTGGCAAGCGTTTACCCTCAGAGTATGAATGGGAAGTCGCGAGTAAGAAGCGTGAAATTTCAGGCAATTTTGTCGAGTCGCAAAGCTTTCATCCTTTGCAGTTAGCTCCGAATAAAACGGCACTTATTGAAAGCTCGAAGGATGAAATGAAGCAGTTATTTGGCGACTGTTGGCAATGGACACAAAGCGCTTATGCGCCCTACCCTGGTTTCAAAACACCTAAGGGAGCAGTCGGGGAGTATAACGGTAAGTTCATGTGTAATCAGATGGTATTGCGTGGCGGTTCTTGTGCGACACCTAAAGACCATTTACGTGCGACCTATCGCAACTTTTTTTATCCGCAAGATCGCTGGCAATTTACCGGTATTCGCTTAGCGGAAGATGTGTAATCTTGATTACAGAAAAAACTAAAAAATAAGCACTTAAATTGTCCTAAGGGAATCGCCTACCATGAATTTAAATCAGCCACAAAAATCGGCTATTCCTTCGGTACGTAAAGGCTTACGTTTTTTTGATGATCAACCTGTTGCTCAGGATATTTTGGCGGAAGTGATTGCGGGTTTAAGCCAGCCGCAAAAAGTACTGCCGGCAAAATATTTTTACGATGAGCAGGGTTCAAAATTATTCGAAGCAATTACCCAACTACCTGAATACTACCCTACCCGTGTTGAAATAAATTTATTACGCCAACATAGAGAGACGATTGCCCAGCTATTAAAAGAAGATGTTTGGCTTTTAGAATATGGCAGCGGTGCTAGTTTAAAAATTCGTTTATTACTGCAAGCTATTAAACCCAACTGCTATGTTCCAATGGATATTTCTAAGGATTTTTTATTAGCGTCTGCCGAAAGTTTGATGGAAGATTATCCTTGGTTAAATGTGTATGCCGCCTGCGTCGATTATTCTCAGCCGGTACGCTTACCTGCCGATATGATTACCAGTGCACAGAAGCTCGGTTTTTTTCCTGGCTCAAGCATTGGTAACTTTTCTCCTCAAGGTGCACAGATATTTTTACAAGGCGTACGTCATACTTTAGGCAAAGACGGTGCGATGTTGATTGGCATTGATTTACAAAAAGACAAGCGCATTTTGGAAGCGGCTTACAACGATTGCCAAGGGGTTACCGCGGCATTCAATTTTAATATATTGCATCATATTAATAGCGTTTTAGGTACTCAATTTAACGTTGATTATTTCGAACATAAAGCGATTTATAGCGAAGAAAAAAATCGCATAGAAATGCACTTGGTTAGCACGATGGATCAGATTATTAAAATATCAGATAGTTCTGATGCGGATGGTGAGACTAAAAATATTATTTTCAAAGCGGGTGAAAGTATTCATACGGAAAATTCTTACAAATATTCTAAACAAGGGTTTACTGATTTAGTTGAAGGCGCAGGCTTTGAAGTACGTGAATGCTGGTCTGACGATAAGAATTATTTTGCGATGTTTTATTTACATTGTTGTTGAGTTTAGGCACTAAACGCCGCGATGAATCATCACGGCGTTGTTAAATAATAATGTTAGTACTGAGTCTCTCGATGACTAACCAATTTCAAAAAGTATTCCATTGGATCTTTCTCGGTAGTCACCAAGGCGGCCATTGGGTCTTTCGCAATCACTTCTGCCTGATGCTGCTGAGTCACCAAACGACTCAACCAAAAGCGTAACGCAGCGCCACGTAAACATAGACCCCAAGATTGCTGTTCAAGCGGCGTTAACTCACGCACAGATTGATAACCGGCAAACAAGGCAGGCAATAAGTCATTCTGCCAATCACCAGCACGGTTTGCACACCAATCGTTGGCGACAATTGCTAGATCAAATAACCAAGCATCTTGGCAGGAATTATAAATATCTAAGATCGCACCCAGTTGATCGCTGCCATCTTCCATGCGTTCGAATAACGCATTATCGTGAAATAAATCACCATGGATTAAACCCCGAGGAAGTTCATACCAAAGTTCAGTATTCGATTCTTGAAACTCAATTTCGTCAATCAGAACCTGCTGCTGTTCATCTGTTAGTAGCTCGGTCTTCATGCTCGCTTGAATCAGTTCACGACCGACTTCTGGCCACCAGTGCAAACCTCGATTATTTTCTTCCAGCTCTTCTAAGCTTTCACCCGCCAGATGGAATTTCGCCAAAGCCACACCAATTTGGATACAGTGCTGAACATTTAATTGTTCTGGATGGCTGCCCGGTAAACATGGGCATAGAATCGCGGGTTTGCCTTTTAACTCGTGTAAATAGATACCCGCATTATCAGCAATGGGCCCTGGAACAGGTACGTCTTGCTCGGCTAAATGACGACCGATATTAATAAAGCCTTCAACCTGCTCTGCATCATGATGCTCAAAAATAGTTAACACATATTTTTTATCACCAGCCGTAACAAAGAAATTTGTATTTTCTACGCCTGCACTGATGCCTTGATGATTTTCGTAATCACCCAAAGAAAATTGACTAAGATAGGCAGCGACTTCGCTTGCTGAAAGATCAGTATATACAGACATGAATTAGAACTTTATAAAATCAGTGGTCGCAATGAACAACTCGTTATTCATTGCGAATAGAAAGGCTAGGGCGGTTATCGGCCTGCTTATGGCTACGCTGCTACTCATTACTACCCGCTACCAGCGAAAAATAACCCAACTAGGCACCGAGATATCAGGGGCATCGGACTGAACGTATTCACCATTTTCAGCACTCTGCACATCAGAGGGTTTAAGGTAATACGCTTTGCCGTACTTGGGTACGACCTTGATTTCGACTATCTGACCACCACGACGATACTCGTAATAAGTTTTATCGCCATCGTTACGAATAACAACCTCTTCACCCGCTGGATTCGCAGCAACTATCGGTGAGCTAATCAGTGCGAATACACACGTGAAAGCCACAAGAAGGGAACGCATCATGGTAAGCTATGCCTCATTCAATATTTAAAAATAATCTCTATTTTCATTGTACTCTTATTACGCTCTAGCGCACTTAGAAACACACATTGAAGCTAGAGACCGCGATGGATCTATCTATTTTATGTCTACACCTATATCTGAAGCCACGTCTGCCCCTGCAATCTTAGTCGACGGTTCATCCTACTTATTCCGCGCTTATCACGCGATGCCGCCACTAACCAACTCCGAAGGACACCCAACAGGGGCTATTCGGGGTGTAATCAACATGATGCGTAAATTGCAGAAAGACTATCCTGAGTCACAAATTATTGTGATTTTTGATGCCAAAGGTAAAACTTTCCGCAACGACATGTACCCTGAATACAAGGCCAACCGTCCTTCAATGCCGGATGAGTTACGCGTTCAGATTCAGCCAATTCACGACATCATTAAAGCCATGGGTTTACCGCTATTAGTGATTCCTGATGTAGAAGCCGATGACGTGATTGGTACGCTGGCAGATCAAGCCACTACGGCTAAGCGTGATGTGATTATCTCCACCGGCGATAAAGACATGGCTCAGCTGGTTAATGAGCATGTCAGCTTGATCAATACCATGACCGATACCTTCATGGATATTGAAGGTGTGATCGAAAAATTCGGTGTGCGCCCCGATCAGATTATCGATTACCTATCCCTGATGGGAGATAAGGTCGATAACATTCCTGGGGTAGAGAAGTGCGGTCCTAAAACCGCCGTTAAGTGGCTTGCCGCTTATGAAACCATGCAAGGTGTGATGGATAATGCCGACGCCGTTAAAGGAAAAATCGGTGAAAATCTACGCGCGGCGTTAGATTTCTTACCGCTTTCTTACGATTTGGCCACGATTAAATTAGATGTTGAGCTAGAGCATTCGCTAACAGAAATCGAAACTCAGCCTGTGGATAAAGAAGCGCTGCTAGCGTCGTTCAACGAATTCGAGTTTAAAACCTGGGTGACTGAGCTAGGCGGAAAAGTAGAAGGGAAGTCTTCTGCTAAATCATCCAGTAAAACCAGTGCTGACAGCACCGATGAAATCCAAGCCCCTGCGGAAATTTTAGAAACCGATTACCAAACCCTCTTCGACCAAGCTCAGCTAGATGAATGGTTTGAAAAGCTAAGCAAGGCTGAACTCTTCGCCTTCGATACTGAAACGACTTCGCTTAATTATATGGAAGCGGAAATCGTCGGCATCTCTTTCTCTGTCGAAGTCGGCAAAGCAGCTTATGTTCCGTTGGCACACATCGGTCCTGATACTTTATTGGAAGATGCACCAGCGCAGCTTGATCGTGCTACGGTTTTAGCTCAGTTCAAGCCGTTATTAGAAAGCGCTGACCATAAGAAAGTAGGTCAGCATCTTAAATACGATGCCCATGTTCTGGCTAACTATGGCATTGAGCTAAAGGGCATTCAATTCGATACCATGCTCGAATCTTATGTTCTTAACTCGGTCGCTAGTCGCCACGATATGGACAGCCTTGCGTCGTATTATCTGAATACCAAAACCATCAAGTTTGAAGAAGTCGCCGGCAAGGGCGCGAAGCAAATCACTTTCGATAACGTTGAAATTGCCATTGCAGGCCCTTATGCCGCCGAAGATGCCGACATTACCTTGCGCCTTCACCAAACGCTTTGGGCACAGCTGAATGCCAGCGATAAAGAAAATCTGAAATCAGTATTCGAAACCATCGAATTACCGTTAATTGATGTGCTGACGAAAATTGAAGCCAACGGTGCATTGATTGATGCGGATATTTTACACGAGCAAAGCGCTCAGCTAAGCAGCCGTTTGGTCGAGCTAGAACAGCAAGCCCACGATGTGGCAGGGCAGGTGTTCAATCTGGGTTCTCCTAAGCAATTAGCGGAAATATTATTCGAGAAACTCGAATTACCGATCGTGAAGAAAACACCGAAAGGCGCGCCTTCAACCGCCGAAGAAGTTTTAGTTCAGCTAGCCGAAGACTACGAACTGCCAAAACTGATCTTAGAAAATCGCAGTTTAAGCAAATTGAAATCAACTTATACCGATAAGCTTCCACTGATGATTTGCGAGCGTACTGGCCGAGTTCATACCTCGTATCATCAAGCTACGGCAGTCACAGGTCGCTTATCATCGACTGAGCCCAACCTGCAAAACATTCCGGTGAAAAGTGACGAAGGTCGACGCATTCGTGATGCCTTTATCGCCCCAGAAGGCTATACCATGGTCGCGGCGGATTACAGCCAGATCGAATTACGCATTATGGCGCATCTTTCTAATGACGAAGGGCTATTAACCGCCTTTGCTAATTGCGTCGACGTGCATACGGCAACGGCTGCTGAAGTCTTTGGCGTCACCCTCGACAACGTTGAACCGAACATGCGCCGTAGTGCAAAAGCGATTAATTTCGGTTTGATCTACGGTATGTCGGCCTTTGGTTTAGCCAAGCAATTAGGCATTGGTCGTGGCCAAGCTCAAGAATACGTCGATTTATACTTCGAACGTTATCCTGGAGTGAAATCTTATATGGATAATACCCGCGCCGATGCTGCTGAAGCGGGTTATGTAGAAACCATCTTTGGCCGTCGTTTATATCTGCCTGATATCAACGCGAAGAATGCACCACGACGCCAGCATGCAGAACGCACAGCGATTAATGCACCGATGCAAGGCACCGCCGCTGACATTATCAAGAAGGCCATGATTAAGGTTGATGCTTGGTTAGCGACAGATGAGTTCGATGCTCAAATGATCATGCAAGTGCACGATGAATTGGTATTAGAAGTGAAGACAGAACAGTTAGAAGCTTTCTCTGCCAAGCTGAAAGAGATTATGGAAGACGCGGCTGAGCTAGCGGTGCCGTTAATTGTGGAAATAGGCTCTGGTATAAACTGGGGCGAAGCGCACTAAATAAGTTTTCCTTGAGCGGTGTTTACTAAAGGCTAATTTAATAAATTAAGGTTCAATAATGGCAAGTTCAATAAAGTGAGTTTATTGAACTTCACTTTTTTAATAGGTATTTGTCATGAACTATTGCCTTAAATGCTGCTCAAAGGGATAACACTTTTGAAAAAGGCGTCTATAGTTGTTTATAGGTAAGCCATCATGTGTGCTTCCAAACTCTCCATTAGGTTTAACGTTATGTCTAACGACTAGAGATAGCGTTCGTTTTTCTTCGGTGATTCCCCAAAGATCCGAAGCCTAGCCCGATTGATCCCCCAATTATCAATCGGGCTCTTTTTTGCCTGCAGAAAATGAAATCTTACTTAAAGGGCTGATCAAAACTATTTTCAAGGCAAAAAAAAGCCCTTACGACATTAAAGTAGTAAAGGCTGATTGTTGACGAATTGGATCAAGTACTAAGCTGGCGGTTCATTGCCTTCAATAAATTGCTCGCCTGCGTCTTCACCTTCTTCAATCACAGTATTTTCCATATACCACTTAGTTAGGTGCTTACGTAATTCTTTAACGCCATCACCTTTGGTTGATGAGAACATCTGTACCGTCGCCATGTCGCCCATATTAGAAACGGCTTTTCGCACTTGTAGCATGGTCGCAGAAGCAGGACCGCGCTTTAGCTTATCGGCCTTAGTCAATAATATATGCAAAGGCATATTCGATTCATGCGCCCAATCGACCATCGTTTGGTCAAATTCGGTCATCGGATGACGAATATCCATCACTAAAACTAAGCCACGTAGACAATCTCGCTTATCTAAATACGCGCCAAGTTGCTTTTGCCACTCGATTTTTATAGCTTTCGGTACTTTCGCGAAGCCATAACCGGGTAAATCTACCAAGCGATAAGGCGTCTCATCGATCTGGAAAAAGTTAATTAGCTGCGTACGACCCGGCGTTTTACTGGTTCGTGCTAGCTTAGTTTGATCAGTAAGCGCGTTAAGAGCGCTCGATTTACCCGCGTTGGAACGACCGGCAAAAGCGATCTCTACACCGTCCCATTGGGGACACTGAGTGAACTTTGCGGCGCTTTGCATGAACCGAGTCTTGGTATAAATCAATGTTTGTGCATTTAACATAAGGTAAACGTAATGACCGTTAGGAAATTAATGGTATATAATCATCGGCTTTTGTAATCCGACGAGTAATTGTATCATAGTCGGGTGATTCAAAGCCGTGCATTTTTAATTAGCTCCCAAAGAGGATTCTCTTATGAAAAAAATCGCATTTCTTGCAACTCTACTTGCAGCGACTAGCTTTAATGCCAACGCGTTTGATGTTGACACAAAATATAAACAGACTTGCAGCATATGCCATAGCATGGGTATTGCTGGTGCTCCGAAAGCTTTTGATGAAGCTGCATGGGCACCTCGCCTAGCTACTGGTATGGATGCAATGGTTGCTAGCGTATCCAATGGTAAAGGCGCTATGCCACCAAAAGGCTTGTGTAATGACTGTACTGCCGACCAGTACAAAGCATTGATTGATCACATGGCTAAAAGTAAATAATTAAAATTTTAAAATAACTGGACCTGACGATGAAAAAAATACTGATTAGCTTAATTGTTTCTATTGGCCTTATGTCTGCTGCTCAAGCAGGCGATGCGGTTGCTGGAAAAGCCAAAGCAGCCACTTGTGGTGCCTGCCACGGCGCTGACGGTAATAGCTTAGCCCCTAATTTCCCTAAAATTGCTGGCCAAGGCGAGCGTTATTTAGTGAAGCAGATCACTGATATTAAAAATGGTGTCCGTCAGGTTCCAGAAATGATGGGTTTTGTTATGGGCTTGAACGAAACTGATATTGCTGACATCTCTGCTTACTTCGCTGGCCAAACTGCTGGCGGTGGTGCTGCGGATCCTGCGCTAGTTGAAGCAGGCAAGCGCATCTTCTTAGGTGGTAACCAAGCAACAGGCGTTCCTGCTTGTATCGCATGTCACAGTGCAGACGGTAAAGGTATTGCTGCTGCTGGTTTCCCTCGTGTTGCAGGTCAGCATGCTGCTTATACTGAAAAGCAGTTGAAAGACTTCTACAGTGCTAAGCGTACTAACGATGCTAGCAATGTGATGCGTGATATTGCTTCTCGTATGCACATGGATGAAATCAAAGCGGTTTCTAGCTATATCCAAGGTTTAAAATAACCACCCCCTCTAATTCACGGCTTCTCTTTTTGAAAGCATGAATGTCATAGAGTGTAAAAAGCGGCTTCGGTCGCTTTTTTTATGACTTGTGTCTCTACCTATGGTGGAACCTTTATGCCACAATCCCTGTCAATAAGACCTTTCCATACTAAATTTAACCACTAAATTAGAACCAATCGTTTCGGAGTTCCAGATGTTAGGACGTATCCTTACCAGCGCAGCCATTCTTTTTGCCAGCTTTAGCAGTTTTGCTGGAGAAGGCCACGATCATAAAGAAGCCCCTATTGCAGATATGAGCAAAGCTTATACATTAATCGAGCAGCCTCAAGCGGTTCCGGCTAATGGTAAAGTCCATGTTGAAGAGTTATTTTGGTATGGCTGTGGTCATTGCTTCTCTCTAGAAGATCACGTTAATAACTGGGTGAAAAAATTACCGGCCGATGTAGAGTTCTCTCGTATTCCTGCCATGTTTGGTAAGTCTTGGGTAATTCACGCACAAATGTATTATATCGGTGAAGTCTTAGGCATTACTGAAAAATCCCACGGTGATATTTTTAAAGCGATTCACATTAACGGTAAGCGCCTTCAGCGTAAGTCTGAACAGCAAGAATTTTTTGCGGCGTATGGCGTGAGCAAAGAAGACTTCGATAAAGCTTATAGTTCTTTCACCGTTAAAAGTCGTCTACAGCAAGGCGACAAACGTATTCGTGCTTATCGTGTAAGCGGTGTGCCTGCGATCGTTGTGAACGGTAAATATCTTGTTGATGCGGCTTCTGCCGGTGGCCAGAAAAACATATTCAAGGTCGTTAACTACCTGATAGAGCAAGAGCGTCACAAGTAGCTTTTCTTTAAAGTGCAGTTTTAGGATATCAGTATGGTCAATCATCGACTGAGCTTATCCGACTTCCTCACGGCCTTGCCTATCGCAGACAAGGCCGCGAATCAGCTCAACCTCATCAGTTTCAATATTCAAGTTGGCATTCAAACGAGTGGTTATCATCACTACCTTACTCGCAGTTGGCAGCATGTATGGCCCCACAAACAGCGCACGCCTACTTTAGATCGTATCGCCGATATACTTCAACACTTCGACATTGCCGCTCTGCAAGAGGCGGATGGTGGCAGTTGGCGCAGTGGCTTTATCAATCAAGTCGAGTATTTAGCGCAGAAAGCTCAGTTCCCTTATTGGTATCAGCAAACTAACCGCAATATCAAACCGATAGCTAAACACAGTAATGGCTTATTATCTCGTATCTCCCCAAGTCACGTTGAGTACCATAAGTTACCCGGTTTATTGCCGGGTCGAGGGGCGATGGTGATGAAGATAGGGCAGCAAGACCCGCTGTTCATCATTGTTCTACATCTTGCGCTAGGCAACAAAACTCAAGCTGCTCAACTGGGTTATATTCAGGATCTTGTGCAAGATGCTAACAATGTCATTATTATGGGTGATCTCAATAATCACGCCGATCACTTGCTCACCCATACGCCCCTTGCGAAGCTGAACTTTCAGTCAGTTGATCCGCTTTTACATACTTTTCCAAGTTGGCAACCGCAACGCGGGTTAGACCATATTTTAGTCAGCGACAGCCTCACAATTAACAAGATTGCGGTGCTCAATACCCCCATTTCAGACCACCTTCCCATCGCCCTACAAATCGAATTACCCAGCGCAATCATTCTTCCTCAATAATACTTCTAATTAATTTGTCCAACAATTTTCATATCTAGGTCACGCTTTGCTGAACCTTTTCTATACTCAAGGCATTAACTCTTAATTCGGTAGCGAGACTATGTCGCAAGAAGGCGATAACTCAGAAAAAAGCATCAATAAGTGGCGCAACAAATATCTCGACCTTATTGAGAAGCATGAGCAGCTAGAGCAGGGCAGTGAGCAGAAACAAGATCAGCTGCGTCGTGCTTTAGTGATGGTCTCGTTATTGGCAGAAGGTCAGTCAGACAGTATTGATAAGCCTTTGGAGAAATTACGCGATACGATTAAGCCGCAAAATGAAGGTCGTGGTCTTGAAGCCAGCCTGCAAACCTTGCAAGTAGAAGTGAATAGATTTGATCAAAAGTGGCGACTGCAAGCACAAGAAATACTACTCAGCCTAGGCAAGGCCTCTAAAAACTTATTAAGCTTTCCTTGCTCAAGTGATGAAAAGAAACGCATAAAGAAGATAGTAAATAAGTCTGAAGAACACTTAAGACAATGGTCTGGATACGGTAAACAATTAAAAGCCTGGTCCGAACTGCTGTCAGACCTAACCTTAGAGACAGCAGATACCGGTGTAACAGAAGAGAGCGACGTAGGCTTTTTCGGCCGCCTTTTTCAGCGTAAGTCAGAATCAGCGGTCCCAGAACCAGCCCAATACCCCATTAAAAATTCGCCCGGCACAGCGCCTCCAGAGCCAGGTTATGATCACATAGAGCAAGAAATTAGCACTATGCTAACCCGCTTGTTACGTCAGCTTGTTATCCCTACACGCTACCATCATCGCTTAGATGCTCTGAAGAAAAAGCTTACCAGCAAGCTAAATTGGTATGAGCTCGTGCCATTATTAGAGCAAGTCGCCAACCTTGTCATCGATGCTTTGGGGGATGGCCAAGAAGAGTTCGAACAATTCTTACAAGGCCTGGATAATCGCTTAGAAACTATTCAACAGCTGGTTAATAATGCCTCTCAAGGTCAGCTTAACCGCAGCGAAGCAAGAAGCGTATTTGAAGGCATGCTAGAAGGGCAGGTCGATGAAATTCGTTCAGTGGTTAATAGTCAGAATGATCTAGGTGAGTTAGGTCAAAGTATTAGCCAACACCTGGGGTTAATCATTCAAGCGATGCACACCTTTAGCTCCGAAGAAAGTACACGTGAGACTGAACTTACCCACCAGCTGGCTGATATGCAAACCAAGCTGGATGAAATGGAAAACCTAGCAGAGGTCGCGCAGCATGCGATCGAAGAACAGCGTAGAAAAGCGATGCACGATGCCTTAACAGGCCTACCTAACCGTGAGTCTTACCAACAACGGGTTAAGCAAGAGATTCATCGCATTGAGCGATATGGCGGTACGCTATCTCTGATGGTCTGCGACATCGATTTATTCAAACGTATTAATGATAGCTACGGTCATCTTGCCGGAGATAAAGTATTAAAGATTATCGCCAAATCCTTACAGCGAAACCTTAGAGACAGTGATTTTATTGCGCGCTTTGGCGGCGAAGAGTTTGTTGCGTTAATGCCAGAGACATCCGCTGAAGAAGCGAAGATAGTCGCAGAGAAATTGCGCACAAAAATAGAAAGCAGTCCGTTCAATTTTAAAAAGGAACCCGTTCAGATCACGATATCTTTTGGCATTAGTCAATTCGCCTCAGGTGAAACGATCGAGAAGGTTTTTGAACGCGCAGATAAAGCCCTATACAAGGCAAAAGAAAATGGTCGTAATCAAGTCATACTAGGGTAAACCCTGTACTTCTCCAGTTTCAATAAATTAAGGGGGTTCAAAAGTTTTTAAGCCACTAAACTTTCACACGTTTAATTTGATCGACAGGCTCCCATGAGAACAATTCTACTGCACCTTTTACACGCATTGCTATCGCCACTTTATTTCATCGCTCTGCCGCAAGGACTTTGGCTGAAAAGAAATGCTGTGCGCATGCCCGAAGCAAAAGGCCCACGAAATATGTCACTTGGTAGCGATCAGAAAACAGAACTTAAATTATTGTATTTAGGTGAATCCCCAGCGGCGGGAGTGGGCATAGATGAAATAGAGAATGCGGTATCGGCACAAGTCGCTTATAAGCTGGCCGCGACGCAAAAGGTTGAATTACAGTTATTGGCACAAAATGGCATTAAGATTAAAGAGCTGCTCGTAAAATTGCAGACAACTGAAACTCAGCAGCCTGATATCAGCATCATCACTATGGGCGTTAATGATTGTACGAACCTTACCTCAAGTAAAGAATGGCAGAAAAATCTAAGTAATTTAATTGCCGAGCTAAAGCAAAGAGGCAGCAAGCATATCTTTTTTACTGCGGTGCCACCCCTGCAACAATTCCCCCTATTGCCCGCGCCACTTAGTTGGATCATGGGTTATCGAGCCCATTTATTGAACCATCTATTAGAGCGATCCTGTCAGCAACATAATGCTCAGTTCTTGGCTTTCTCTGCAGTCTTGCTACCCGAAATGATTTGTCTCGATGGTTACCACCCCAATGAAAAAGGGGCTGAGCTGTGGGCTAATTCAATCAGCCAGCAGATCATCCCCTTTATTAAAGCAGACTAGCTTTTCTTCTTACGTTGTTAACCTTGCTGCTTGGCAGCGTTTTGCAAGGCTGCGATACGGTCATCAAGTGGCGGGTGACTAGAGAATAAAGCAGAAAGTTTACCTTCACCGCGAATACCAAAGGCGACCAATTCACCACTCAGTTCACTCGGCTGATCATAGGTTTCTTTCAAACGCATGAGAGCGCTGGCCATAGCCGCGTTACTGGTCAACGCAGCACCGGCTTCATCGGCACGAAATTCACGACGACGGCTAAACCACGCGACAATCGTAGACGCTAGAATACCTAATACGATTTCAGCCACAAAGGTAGTGATGTAAAAGGCGATACCTGGGCCATTTTCATTTTTGAAGACGGCTTTGTCGACGAAGTTACCGATAATGCGAGCAAAGAACATAACGAACGCGTTCACAACACCTTGAATCAAAGCCAGTGTAACCATGTCACCATTCGCCACGTGACCAATCTCGTGACCTAATACCGCAGCCACTTCGTCTTTATTCATGCGCTGTAACAAACCTGTTGAAACTGCCACCAGCGCATTGTTTTTGTTCCAGCCAGTAGCAAAAGCATTAGGCGCTTCAGAGTGGAAGATTCCCACTTCTGGCATACCGATACCTGCTTTATCCGCTAGCTCTTTTACCGTGCTGTGTAACCACTGCTCGGAAGCATTTTGTGGCTGATCAATCATCTGCACACCCATGCTGCGTTTTGCCATCCACTTTGAGATAAGCAAAGAAACAAAAGATCCCGCCATGCCAAAGACTAAACAGAACGCCAGTAAGTTGCTCAGGTTCAGGTTATTACCCTGTTCTAAATAACTGCCTACGCCCAGCAGGCTTAACGTGATGCTGGCAACCGCGATCACCGCGAGATTGGTTAATAGAAATAAAACGATTCTCATCATGAGAGAATGCTCCTAAATTTTAAGGATTAAATAGAGACGACAATGTGTTCTATATGCCATCGGCTGACGTCAATTTCAACGCTCAGCCGATGCGAAAAAGTCAGAAAGTGTCAGGCCTACTTTGTTGCTAACAAGCTTGATCGAATACTTTGAATAACAGGGCTAGATTCTGGACGTATACCACGCCAGAGATTGAATGACTCGGCGGCTTGTTCTACCAACATGCCTAAACCGTCAAGGGTTTCTGCCGCATTTAAACTGGCCGCCCATTGGTTGAAGACAGTCGGTTCAGCGCCATACATCATGTCATAGCAGGTCGTTTCGAGATGAATGATCGATGCGGGTACCGGCGGTAGTTCACCACTAAGGCTGGCCGATGTGCCATTGATGATTAAATCAAATTGACCTTCTATTTGGTCGAACCCGCAACCACTAATCTTGCCTAGATCAGCAAAGTCCTTAGCTAAGTTTTGAGCCTTAGAAACCGTACGATTGGCCACCACAACTTCTTGCGGCTTTTGTTCCAATACCGGTTCTAAAATGCCTCTAACCGCACCACCAGCACCGAGTACCAGCACTCGCTTACCTTTAATTTCACAGCCATTATTTACCGTAATATCTCGCACCATACCCATACCATCGGTATTATCGGCATGAACAGAGCCATCTTCTTTTTTAATTAAGGTATTAACTGCACCCGCACGTAAAGCACGTGAAGAATAGGTATCAGCATACTGCCAAGCATCTTCTTTAAACGGCACGGTAATATTCAAGCCCAGACCATTGCGAAAGAAGTTATCCGCTTCGTCTTTAAATTTTTCTAATGGCACTAAGATCGCTGAATAAATCAGATCTTGATTCGTTTGCTCGGCAAACGTACTGTGAATTTGTGGACTTTTACTATGATTAATAGGGTTTCCCATCACTGCGTATAAATCGCTCATGGTTAAACCCAATCCTTATGCGGTAAAAAGTCAGTATACAGTTTAGCTTCTGGAGAACCTGCTTCAGGGCTCCAGTTGTAATCCCAATGCGTCACTGGTGGTAATGACATTAAGATCGATTCAGTACGACCATTTGATTGCAGCCCGAAGATGGTGCCACGGTCATAAACCAAGTTAAATTCAACATAGCGCCCGCGACGATAGCACTGGAATTTACGTTCACGTTCACCAAACTCAGTCGCTTTACGCTTAGCCATAATAGGGCAATACGCATCGATAAAAGAATTAGCGACCGCCTGCATAAAGTCGAAAGACTGGTCAAAATCAACGTCACCGTGCCAGCTATTCAAGTCGTCAAAGAATAAGCCACCGACGCCGCGATTCTCATCACGATGCTTCAAATAGAAGTATTCATCACACCACTTCTTATATTTTGGATACACATCTGCGCCAAAAGGTTCGCAGGCATTCTTTGCGGTCTGATGCCAAAAGATGACATCTTCTTCAAACGGGTAGAAAGGGGTTAGATCAAAACCACCACCAAACCACCAAACAGGCTCTTCGCCTTCTTTTTCGGCGACAAACATACGCACATTAGCGTGGGAAGTCGGTACATAAGGATTGCGTGGATGTATCACTAAAGAAACGCCCATCGCTTGAAAGCTGCGGCCGGCTAATTCCGGACGTGCTGCAGTCGCCGATGCCGGCAACTCAGCGCCCATGACATGAGAAAAGTTAACGCCGCCTTTCTCAATCACCACACCTTGTTCTAAAACACGGCTGCGACCACCGCCGCCTTCTTCACGCAACCAAGACTCTTCAATAAATTGGCCACCGCCATCTTGCTCTTCCAGCGCGGTACAAATTCGATCTTGTAAATCAAGCAAGAAACTTTTCACCGCTTCGATTTCTGTATGAGTGACTTGCTGTGTCTTAGCCTTTGCTTGGCTCATGTTCATTGGGCTCTTTAACGTTAACATTGATTTAAAAATAGACTCTATCTTACCTTGAGGCCATCGAGAGTACGAATTTCTGAGGGCTTTGAAAATCCCCCTAATTCACCGGGTAAAATATAACTTAATTGATCTTGAAAATAATGACGCACGTCTCGCGCAGACATAGCTGCTGCCAAGCCCGCCGGATTAGCCGAGGTCGAAATAATCGGCCCTACCTCAGCGCACAACGCTTGCACTTGTGGGTGGCGACTAAAGCGCACGGCAATACTGGCATGCTGACCACGAACGGATTCTGCTATAGATAGCTTACAAGGTAAAATCCAAGTTACCGGATGAGGAGTTTCTTGCTCTATCTGCTGAATATGTTCGGGGGTTAACGGCAATAAAAATGACTCGATATCCGACAATTGTGAGCACAAAACAATCATGCCTTTTGCTAACGGCCGTTGCTTAAGACGCAGTATTTCTTTAATCGCAATATCATCTGTCCAGAGGCAACCTAGGCCCCAGACGCCTTCGGTTGGGTAAGCAATAACACCACCCGCCTTTAAGCGGGCAACCGCTTGCTGTAAATGAACGTTTTCAGAGGAATCCGGCACAATAAACTCAGTCGCAAACAATAATGTAGTTCACAAGATTATAGAGGATGAAGCACCCTACGCACAGTGTGCTTGCATAAGCTTACATCCGCACATAACCGCCAGGGGTCTGGGCGACTTGCCCTTTAAGCTCCATCAATATCAACTGCTGAGCCACTTCCGCCACACTTAATCCAGTACGATTAACGAGGTTATCAATCGATGTAGGCACTACATCCAGTGCCTGATAAACCGTTTTTGCGATCCCTTCCAGCTTTGGGCCTGCTGGTCGATCTAATTGACGCACTCGGGGATGATCGAGCGGACGTTCTGTCTGTATCTCGACTGGGCGCTTTGCTTGCTGACCTCGTGATGCGCCAAAGAGATCTTGTTGATCTTCAACCTCACCGGCTCGGATCTCGACCGCTAAATCCGAATTCAATAAAGCCATAATATCCGTCGCATTTTCAATGAGATTAGCGCCGTCCTTAATCAACTGATGACAACCTCGACTGAGTGGATTAGTCACCGCTCCCGGTAAGGCAAACACTTCTCGACCTTGCTCTGCCGCTAAACGAGCGGTGATTAATGAACCGCTTTTATAGGCCGCTTCAATAACCAAGGTCCCTAAACTCATACCACTCACAATGCGATTACGTCGAGGAAAATGCTGAGCAAGGGCTTTGATATCGGGTAAATGTTCCGAGAGTAAGACACCGCCACGCTGCACAATATGATCCGCTAATACTTGATGACGTTTCGGATAAATAGACTCTAAGCCCGAACCTAAAACCGCAATGGTTTTGCCGCGGCCAATACCCGTTGCGTTATTCATCGCGCCTTTGTGTGCTTCACCATCAATGCCAATCGCCAAACCACTGATTACATGCCAGTCAGAGGCGACTAACTGGTGAGCGATAGTAAACGCTTGCTCACGACCATAATGAGTAGGATTACGACTGCCGACAATCGCGATACTCGGTTCATTTAGAATTCGTGGATTGCCGCGATAAAACAAAAACAGCGGAGCGTCGCGCAAAGCACTCAAGGCGTCGGGGTAAGAGTTATCATCAGGGACTAAGACGCCGCAATCGGGCTGCTGGCACCACGTTTGAATTTTTTGCCAACCGGCGGATACGAAGGGGTTTAGATTATCTAAAGATTCTTTGGCCTGTTGCCAAGCAAACGCAAGATCAGGCTTGAGCCCCATAGCGATTAAATTCTGAGCAGAACATTCAACCAGAGCTGAGCACGATGGCAGCTGCTCTCTGATTTTATTCAGCGCAATACTGCCAATGCCTTGAGTGCTTGATAGAGTCCACCAAGCGAAGAGCACCTCATCCTTGAGCATGCTATTTCCTTATTTTTACGTCGATAGTTTAGCGTTTTCTAATAGTTTCTTAGAAAGGGCTACGAACTTGATCACCTACGTTCAATGAGCGCGTTGCCTTCGTTACCAAAGCATACGATAGTTTTTCGTAAGCACGGAAAACCAGTAATTGGCCGGCTTTCTCAGCAGGTAAGCGAACCTTTTCCTCTTTAGTGCGATCACGAACAATCTCACCACGCTTCATAATATCGAGCATTGAGCCTTCGTTAACGCCGTCACGCTTGCCCTTGTTGATCACGATCATGCTGTATTGACCAATTTGAGTCACGCCACCAGGAGCTGAGATAATGAAACCATCAATATATTCATCCGGCGCTTTCGGCTGAAAGCTGGTCACCAACTGACGGTTTTCTGTTGTGAGTAAGCGATCGCCTTCGGTAACCTGTTGATTGGTTTTAACCAGATCGAGCTTTACGATGTCTTTTTCGGTACTGATAACATTCGCTAAACCAATTTCTTTCGCTTCTAAGCCCAGCACTTCTTCCGTGACCGGATCTTTATAAACGATGCTCGCGCGGAAGATGCCATAGGCGTTCGCTGTACCCCCACTAAAATCACCTCGACCATAAGCCGTACCACCGGCGCCATTCATAATTCGACCGCCACCGGCAGAAAGAATATAGGGTGCTGCTTCCAGCTCACCAGCTTCCACAATGCGGTTACGGGTAATGAATGGCATGATCGCATCCATAGGAATAGTCGGGATCGCTGACTCAATCGGTTCAATTCGAGCCGTTGGCGACATTTTTACAGTACGGCTTTCTATGCCGCGCTTAACCACAGCGACCTTCATTTCTCCACCGATCATCATCAGACCGATAATATCGCCTGGGAAAATCAAATGTGGGTTTTGAATCTGGTCATTTTGATACCAAATATTTGGCCACTGCCAAGCATCGTCGGTATAACGTTCAGCAATTCCCCATAAGGTATCGCCCTTTTTAACCGTATAACGCTCAGGAGCGTCTGCTTTCAGCGTTAAAGAGTGACTAATTGTGCTTAGTACTAGAAAAAACGCAGTAATTAGGTAACGAACTGTTTTGCTCATCCTATAATCCCTTTATCATTGGCGTATCAGCCAACAGTCTTTGTTTGCCCTGTTATTATTGAAGACGCTATTTTGATTAAAAGTAGCTCTATATATGACATATTAGCAAGTTAAGCCCCATTAGTTCTATAAGCGCATCACATCTATGGCCATATTAGAGATATTAGAGTACCCAGACAAGCGTCTGCGTACCATTGCAAAACCCGTTACAGAAGTCACGGATAAAATTCGAAAAATCATCGACGACATGTTCGAGACGATGTACGAAGCACCTGGGATCGGCCTCGCGGCGAGCCAGGTCGACGTTCATCAGCGAATCGTGACGATGGATTTATCGGAAGATAAGACTGAGCCTCTGGTTTTCATAAACCCAGAAGTCACCGTTTTAGACGGCGAATTAGAAAGTATGCAAGAAGGCTGCTTATCGGTTCCTGGCTTCTATGAAGACGTGACTCGGGTCGAACACTGCCTCGTCAAAGCACTTGATCGTAACGGTGAGCCGTTTGAACTGGAAGCGCGAGGCTTATTAGCCGTGTGCATTCAGCACGAGCTGGATCATCTTGAGGGCAAGTTAATGGTGGATTATTTATCCCCCCTCAAGCGCAATCGTATTAAATCGAAGCTTGAGAAGCAGCATAAAATTGATGCACGCAACTCTCGTCGTTAAAAAGCGCGTCGTTAAAAAAGCGCGCCGCTAATTAAGCCGCTTATTACATTTAGTATTGAGATACATCATGGATGCTCTAAATATTGTTTTTGCCGGTACGCCGGATTTCGCTGCCGCTCATTTACAAGCATTACTCGACAGCCGTCATAATGTGGTTGGCGTTTATAGCCAACCTGATCGTCCGGCGGGTCGGGGCAAAAAGCTTCAACCTAGCCCCGTGAAAAAACTGGCTTTAGAGCATGACATTGCCGTTTTTCAACCACTGAATTTTAAGCAAGAAGATTCTATTGAAGAGCTGGAAGCCTTAAACGCCGACATCATGATTGTAGTGGCTTATGGTTTATTACTGCCATTAGCGGTATTAGAGGCGCCTAAAATGGGCTGCCTCAACGTGCACGCGTCTATTTTACCGCGCTGGCGTGGAGCCGCACCGATTCAACGGGCTATTCAAGCAGGCGATACTGAAACCGGTATTACCATTATGCAGATGGATATCGGCCTAGATACTGGCGATATGCTCAGTAAAATCACCTTCGATATTAATTCCGATGAAACCGGCGGTAGTCTTCATGATCGCTTGTTAGAAAAAGGCCCTACCGCCTTATTGCAGACCTTAACATTACTGCAGGCGGGTGAAGCGACGGCTGAAAAGCAGGATGGTTCTCTTGCCAACTACGCTCACAAGCTGAGCAAAGAAGAAGCCCTGATTAATTGGTCTCTACCGGCAAAAGACATTGAACTTAACGTTCGTGCTTTTAACCCATTCCCGTGTGCTTATACCTTGTTAGGCGATCAGCGCATCAAAGTATGGCAAGCCATTGCGCTTGAAGAAGCGACCTCATTATTGCCCGGCACTATCGCTAGCGTCAGTACCGAAGGGGTTGATGTCGCCACGAGTGCAGGTTTAATTCGTTTATTAAACGTGCAGCTTGCCGGAAAAAAAGCCATGGCGATAAGCGATATCGTTAATGGGCAGCCAAATTTATTTCAGCAACAACACATGTTTGCTAGCCAGGCCTAATTTTATATGACCATTCCTACAACCTCTCCTGCTACAAAGAATATTCGAGCGACCGCCGCCCGCGTTTTAACTCAAGTCCAGTACGGTCAATCGTTAGCTCAATGTTTACCCGCTGCGGAAGATAAAATCGAGTTTGACGATATTCCTTTTTTGCGTGATCTTTGCTACGGCAGCTGTCGTTGGTATTTCCGCTTAAATGCTCTTGCTAAAATGCTGCTAGAAAAACCTTTCCAAGACCATGATGAAGATTTACACCAGCTATTAGTGATTGGTTTATATCAATTAGATGTTCAGAAAAAAGCAGCACACGCCGCCATTTATGAAACTGTAGAAGCCGCGATTAGTTTAGACAAGCCTTACTGCAAAGGTGTTATCAACGCCTGTTTACGCCGTTATGAACGTGAACATGTTGAGCTCAATAAGTCCCTTGGCGATAACCCAGTAACGCTACTCAGCCATCCAAAATGGTTGGTAAAGGCACTAAAGAAAGCTTGGCCTGATAACTATTTAGAAATAATGGAAGCCAATAACCAGCACCCTCCATTTTGCATTCGCGTTAATCAACTGCACCATACTCGTGAAGAGTACTTGGCCTTGCTAGAGCAAGCCGGTATTCCAGCCAGCGCGGGCAAGCATGCTGAGCACAGTATTTATCTCGATCATGCGATGAATGTTTTTGAACTGCCTGGCTTTGAAGAAGGTTCTTGCAGTGTGCAAGACGAAGCCGCACAGATAGCCGCTGAATTGTTAGAGCCACAAGCCGGTGAGAGAATTCTCGATGCCTGCGCTGCTCCGGGTGGCAAAACCTGCCACATTTTAGAAAGCTCTGCTGATCTAAATGTTACCGCTATCGATCTAGAAGAGAAGCGTTTAGTCCGCGTAACTGAAAACCTAGAACGTTTGCAGTTAGAGGCTAAAACCATTGCCTGTGATGCCAACGATATCGATACCTGGTGGGACGGTGAATTATTTGATCGCATTCTGTTGGATGCGCCTTGCGCCGCCATTGGCGTAATCCGTCGTCATCCCGATATCAAACTGCTGCGTCGCAAAGAAGACATTGAACAGCTCGCTGACGTGCAATTGGGTTTATTAAATACCCTATGGTCGATCCTAAAGCCCGGTGGACGCTTGGTTTATGCAACGTGCTCTATCATGCCAATGGAGAACGCAGCCGTCATTGAGACCTTCATCCAAGCACAAAATGATGCACATCAAGACGTAGAGGTTTATAGTCTTCAAGATAGAAGTTGGGGCGTTGATAGTGGCCACGGTCGACAGCTATTCCCACAACTAACAATAGAGTCAGATGAAAAGACAGAACAAGGTCATGATGGTTTCTATTATGCAGTCTTGGAAAAGAAGAAATAGTGTGAATATAGAAAATATTGTTTTGACCAATATGCAGGACAGCATATTTGCACAGCCGCAGGCTGCCCGTCAGGGTATTACTAAAAGATGTTCCACTATGACAAAACTACAGGATAGTAGTTTTGCACAGCCGCAGGCTGCCCGTCAGGGTATTACTAAAAGATGTTCCGCTATGACAAAACTACAGGATAGTAGTTTTGCACAGCCGCAGGCTGCCCGTCAGGGTAACGTACAGGGATGTACGTTATGAAAATTATTATTCTAGGTGCTGGCCAAGTCGGCGGCACCTTGGCGGAAAATCTCGCCAATGAGCAAAACGACATTACTGTCATCGATACCGATGCTCAGCGTTTGCGTGAACTGCAAGACTCCATCGACATTAAAACCATCGTAGGCACGGGATCTTACCCACAGGTATTGCGTGCAGCAGGGGCTGATGATGCCGACATGCTGATTGCGGTCACCAACTCTGACGAGACCAATATGGTCGCCTGTCAGATTGCCTATACGCTATTTCGCACGCCGACTAAAATTAGCCGCATTCGCTCTAACGCTTATCTAAAACAAAAAGAACTGTTTAAGTCCGATGCCTTTCCAATCGATGTGCTCATTTCCCCAGAGCAAGTTGTTACCAACTACATCAAGCGTTTATTAGAATATCCCGGCAGCTTACAAGTTCTCGATTTTGCCGATGAAAAAGTTCAGCTAGTCGCCGTTCGTGCTTATCACGGTGGTTTATTAGTGGGCCAAGAACTGCGTAAATTAAAAGAACACATGCCTTCGGCTGATACCAAGGTAGCTGCGATTTATCGTCGTGGCCAAGCTATCTTGCCAACCGCCGATACCGTGATTGAAGTCGATGATGAAGTTTTCTTTATCGCCGCGACCAATCATATTAAGAAGGTCATGAATGAACTGCGCCGCGAAGAAGATTCTTACAAGCGTATTTTAATCGCTGGCGGCGGCAACATTGGTTACCGTTTAGCGAAGACGCTAGAAAGTAAATACCGTCTCAAGTTAATCGAACACGGAGAAGGGCGCGCTAAATTTCTCAGTGAAAATCTCGCTAAAACCGTTGTCCTGATGGGCAGCGCGACCGATCAAGCGTTATTGGAAGAAGAAAATATCGAAAACATCGATGTTTTCTGCGCCGTCACCAATGATGACGAAACAAATATCATGTCTTCCATGCTGGCCAAACGTTTAGGCGCACGTAAAGTGATGACCTTAATTAATAAAGCGGCTTATGTAGACTTAGTACAAGGCGGAGTTATTGATGTCGCGATCTCGCCACAGCAAACCACCATTGGCAGTTTATTAACTCACGTACGTCGTGGTGACGTGGTCAACGTTCACTCATTACGCCGCGGTGCCGCGGAAGCGATTGAGGCGATTGCCCATGGTGATAAGCTAACGTCTAAAGTTGTTGGCCGCACCATTGCTAATATTGATTTGCCCAAAGGCACCACCATTGGCGCTGTCGTTCGTGGTGACCAAGTGATTATCGCCCACGAAGATATCATGGTGGAGTCTGATGACCATATCATTCTATTCGTAGTGGATAAGCGTCGAATTCCAGAAGTCGAAAGATTATTCCAAGTCGGATTAGGGTTCTTCTAACCATGCATTTGTCTGTTATTGCTCGTGTACTGGGCTTGCTGATGATGATTTTCAGCTTCACCTTAGTGCCTCCCATGATCGTTTCCGCACTGTATAACGACGGCACGTTAAATGCCTTTCTATATGCGCTAATGATTACTTTCGGTATCGGACTGGTCGTCTGGCTACCGGTTCATAATCATAAACAAGAATTGAAAACTCGCGATGGTTTTATCATCACCGTATTGTTCTGGTTGGTTTTAGCCTTTTCAGGAAGTCTGCCGCTGTATCTCGCCGAACATCCTGGGCTGAGTTATACCGATGCTTTTTTTGAATCGCTTTCCGGTTGGACTACCACGGGCGCGACTGTCATTACCGGTCTTGATGAACTACCCAAATCCATTCTCTGGTATCGCCAACAGCTACAATGGCTGGGCGGCATGGGTATTATTGTTTTAGCCGTTGCGGTATTACCAATGCTGGGTATTGGTGGTATGCAGCTATTCAGAGCAGAAACCCCTGGCCCGGTTAAAGATTCAAAACTTACCCCCAGAATTACCGAAACGGCAAAGGCTCTTTGGTATATTTATTTATCACTGACTATCGCCTGTGCTACCGCCTATTGGTTTGCGGGCATGACGCTATTCGATGCCATCGGTCATAGTTTTGCGACGGTTGCCATTGGTGGTTTTTCGACTCACGATGCTTCCTTAGGCTATTTCAATAGCCCGACCATCGAAGCCATTGCGATGATCTTTATGCTTATTTCAGTGCTCAATTATGGTCTCCATTTTTACGCTTGGAAAAACAAATCCCTCGTCCATTATTTTTTAGATTCTGAATTTAAATTTTTATGCTGGGTCTTATTAGGAGGCGCCGCGTTAACCGTATCCGCACTCTGGTTAACCGATACCTACACCTTATCCGAATCCTTTCGTAATGGTTTATTCCAGCTAGTCTCCATTGCCACGACTACTGGGTTTGGTACTGAAGGTTTTGCTGACTGGCCTGTTTTCTTACCGGTATTATTATTCATGATGGCTTTCATCGGAGGCTGTGCTGGTTCCACTGGCGGTGGCATGAAGGTCATTCGTATTTTGTTGATTTATAAGCAAGGCATTCGTGAGATTCGCCGCTTGATTCATCCGAATGCGATTATTCCCATTAAGATTAATAAACGCTCTGTAAACGACCGCGTTCTGGAATCGGTCTGGGGGTTTTTCTCAGTTTATATTCTTACCTATATGGTAATGATGGTTGCCTTATTAGCCACTGGGCTAGATCACGTGACAGCGTTCTCAGCAGTCGGGGCTTGTCTGAATAACCTGGGTCCTGGTCTGGGTGAAGTTGCTGCCCATTATGGGGACATCAGCGACGTAGCTAAGTGGATACTTTCAATCACTATGCTGTTGGGTCGTCTAGAAATCTTTACCTTCTTGGTCTTGATGAGTCCTGCTTTCTGGCGTAATTAATACAATTTCAATCAGTATCCTGTTTGCTTAGATTTGGTCGAGCGAAGTTGAAAAGCTTTGCTAGACTTAATCTTACATAGCTCTTCTATTTAGCGTTTTTTATCACTCGCGCTATTGGCTCGCAAAGGATGCATGATTCAGTCTTATGATTAATTTGGAAAAAGCGTTAGCCGGTAGACGAATTTTAATTGTTGACGATCTCGTTGAAGCTCGCAGCTCATTAAAAAAAATGGCCACTATATTAGGTGGTGGTCAAATAGATATCGCTACTGATGGTATTGAAGCCATGAGTCTTATTCATAAAAATGAATACGACATCGTGCTCTCCGATTATAATCTCGGCCGCACCAAAGATGGCCAACAAGTTCTCGAAGAAGCTCGTTTTACCGAACGCTTACGCGCCACCTCTTTATTCATCGTAGTCACCGGTGAAAATGCAATCGATATGGTCATGGGTGCTTTAGAGTATGACCCCGATGGCTACATTACCAAACCCTATACCCTGAATATGCTAAAAGAACGCTTGATCCGTATTATTACGGTGAAGGAAGAATTGCGCCTCGCGAACGAAGCCATTGATTTACAAAAATACGACTTGGCCATCGAGCGCTGCATCGGAGTATTAGAAAGTAATAAACGCTTACGTTTGCCCGCATCTCGTATGCTGGGGCAGCTATTAGTACGACAAAAAAGGTTTAAACAAGCGTTAGATATTTATTCAAAATTACTCAATGAACGCTCCGTTTCTTGGGCAAAGTTAGGGCAAGCTATTTGTATTTATGAGCTTGGAGATTCTAATAGTGCCTTAGCTTTACTGCATAAAACATTAGATGAGCACCCGTTATATGTGCAATGTTATGACTGGATCGCAAAAATATTACTCACCCATGATAAACCTTTAGAAGCACAAGAAGCGCTAGAAAAAGCCATCGCTATTTCACCTAAAGCCGTTTTGCGTCAAATGGAACTGGGGCGTGTTGCTTTTGAAAATGGTGATATGGCTACCGCGGAACCTGCCTTCAAATACTCTGTCCGCCTAGGTCGATACTCTTGTCATAAATCAGTCAATAATTATCTACAATTTGCCCGCTCTGCTCAATCTTTTCTGAACAACCCTAAAGATAGGCAAACACAAAATAAAGCCAACGAAGCCTTTCGCGCGCTCGACGAAATAAAGCAAGATTATGCCGACGATGGTGATGCATTATTTGAAGCTTCAATTGTTGAGAGTAAGACCCACCAAAATATGGCAAGCAAGGATGACGCTCAACGCTGTGCCAATGAGGCAGAAGAAATCTTAGCTAAGCTAGAATGTCCAAAGATGGACTATAAGCTGCAAATGACTGAGACCTTCATCGATACCGATCAATCTGTTAAAGCACAAATGATGATTGATGAATTAAAAGATCTGGAGCTTTCTGACAAGCAAAAAATCATACTGAGTCGACTTGACCATGATCTAAATGGTGAGGCACTCAAACGTCATACAACCAGTCTTAATGATGACGGTGTTGGCCACTATGAACGGGGGGAATTAGAAGAAGCCATTATTGCCTTTGACCAAGCAACTCGCTATGAACAAGCAGGCATCAGTGTTTTATTAAATTCAATCCAAGCAAAAATTTCTATCATGGAGCGCGATAGTCCTGATAAAAAAATCCTCAAAGATTGTCGCTCACTACTCATCCGTATTGGTACTATTACCACAGATGACGAGCGCTTTGCTCGCTATGCTCGATTGCGGAAAACCTACGATAGATTATGTCGAGCAGCCGCAGCATGAAACAAGAATCTAAGTTTGAGTTCTTAGTCGCGGCCTTTATTCACGACCTCAAAAACCAGCTGCAATCTTTATCGGGTCAGCAAGATATTTTAATGAGTGAATTACCTGCAGAATATCAGACAAAATTAGCCCCTATGCTCAGGCAAACCAACCAAATAAAAGAGGATACGTTAAGACTCGTCAGTGTATTTCGCCTAGAGCACAAAGATAGCTTCGCCATGGATGATGCCTGGCCGAGAGATACCGCCAACGATGCGATAGAATCCTGCCAAATTCAATTTCCTGAATTGAAAATTACTAACCGCATCAACCTAGACGCACAAGGTTTTTATAATGAACAACTGATTCAATTAGCGCTAGTCACTCTTATAACAAATAGCGCTCAAGCGGGGGCAAAGCAAGTCGAACTGCTCTGCGAAGAAGGGGAAAACCAAAACCTAAGTATCATAATTCACGACGATGGCCCTGGCTTTAGCCAAGACATTCTTGAGGGATTAGCCGATACCACCAAAGCCGATGGAACCGGCTTAGGACTCTCTTTTGTAGAAATGATCTGCCACGCCCATCAAGGTGCAGGCCAACCTGGAGAGCTCACCATCAGTAACTCAAAAGCCGGCGCCATAGCAACTATCTCCCTACCGTAGCAGCATAATTAGAAACCTTCGAAGCTCCTTAAAAGGAGGATAAAACCTAGTGCCTGTGGCGCTCTGCACTGCTATAATCCCAGCCTTTCGTATCTCCATATTTAACGTTGTTAGCATAGAAGGTCGCATCGTGTCTGAAATAGCATCTGAACAAAGCCGCCATAATATCAAAACCTTTCAGGGCCTAATCGCTGCCTTGCAAGAGTTCTGGTCTGAACAGGGCTGTATTATTAGCCAACCTATTGATTTAGAAGTAGGGGCCGGCACGTTCCACACCTCGACTTTCTTACGCGCAATCGGTCCTGAATCTTGGAATGCCGCTTATGTTCAGCCATGTCGTCGTCCGACTGATGGCCGCTATGGTGAAAACCCAAACCGCTTACAACACTACTACCAGTTCCAAGTAGTGATGAAGCCTTCGCCATTAGACATTCAAGAGAAATATCTAGAATGTTTGAAGATGATCGGTATTGATACGCTGGTTCACGATATCCGATTCGTAGAAGATAACTGGGAATCTCCAACATTGGGCGCTTGGGGCCTTGGTTGGGAAGTTTGGTTAAACGGTATGGAAGTGACTCAATTCACCTACTTCCAGCAAGTGGGTGGCCTAGAATGCTATCCAGTCACTGGCGAAATCACTATTGGTCTTGAGCGTATCGCCATGTACCTGCAAGAAGTTGATTCGATTTATGACCTAGTGTGGACTTATGGTCCAGATGGTAAAGCGGTCACCTATGGTGATGTTTTCCACCAGAACGAAGTTGAAATGTCAGCTTATAACTTTGAACATGCTGATGTTGATTTCTTATTCACTGCTTTTGATCAGCACGAAAAAGATTGTGCGCGTTTGATTGAAACAGGGCTTGCGCTACCGGCTTATGAAAAAGTTTTAAAAGCATCTCATGCATTTAACATGCTAGATGCCCGCCATGCGATCTCAGTGACTGAACGTCAGGGTTATATCCTGCGTGTTCGTACGTTAGCTCGTAGTGTTGCGGAAGCGTATTTCCAATCTCGTCGTATTCTTGAATTCCCATTAGCTCCTGAAGAACTGCGTAAAGAAGTTCTGGCTCTTGCCGCTGCGACTGAAAAAGCAGAAGCAGACAAAGCCGCTAAAAAGGCAGCAAAAGAAGCCGCTAAAGAAGCAAAGAAAGGGGAGAAGAAGTAATGACTTCTAATAACAGAGATTTTCTTGTTGAGTTGGGTACTGAAGAGCTACCACCAACACAGTTAAAAAAATTATCCGATGCTTTCACTCAAGGCATCGTTGCTGGTTTAAAAGATGCTGGCCTTAGCGAAGGCATTGAAGTTATCTCGTATGCGGCTCCACGTCGTCTTGCGGTGGTGGTTAAAAATCTAGCCGAAAAACAAGCAGATCGTGACGAAGTAATCTTTGGCCCTCCAGCAAACATCGCTTTTGATGCTGACGGCAATCCAACCAAAGCCGCTCTCGGTTTTGCTAAAAAATCGGGCGCAAGTGTTGAAGACTTAAGCGAAGAAAACGGCAAGTTAAAAATCTCTCGTCGTATTGAAGGCAAGACCACCAGTGAATTACTTGCCGCGATTATTCAATCATCGCTAGAAAAATTACCGATTGCTAAGCGTATGCGTTGGGGATCAAGCCGCATCGAATTCGTTCGTCCAGTGCAATGGTTAATTATGTTGTTCGGCAACGAAGTTGTGAAAGGTGAAGTTCTAGGTTTATCGGCTGGTAATACCTCTCGAGGCCATAGATTCCACGCCAATCAAGAAGTTACTATTTCTGCACCGACAGATTATCAAGAAGCGCTTCGCGCTGCTTATGTGATTGTTGATTACAACGAACGCAAAGAATTGATTAGAAGCCAGGTAGCCGCTAAAGGCATCGAAATGGGCGGTATCGCCGTTATCGATGAAGATTTATTAGACGAAGTTACTGGTCTGAACGAATGGCCTACCGCACTTGCAGGTAACTTCGACGAAGACTTTTTACGCGTCCCGAGTGAAGCGTTAATTTCTTCAATGAAAGAACACCAGAAGTATTTCCACGTTGTAGATACAGCTGGCGAACTAAAACCTATTTTCATTACCCTGACTAACATTGAATCGAAAGATCCAAAACAAGTGATTGAAGGTAACGAAAAAGTTATTCGTCCGCGTTTAGCCGATGCGGCTTTTTTCTGGGATACCGATCGTAAAAATACGTTAGAAAGTCGTTACGAAAAATTATCGACCGTTGTTTGGGTTAACAAACTCGGTACGTTAAAAGCTAAGACGGACCGCATTGAAATATTAGCCGAAAAAATTGCTTCTGTAATCGGTGCTGATACGGAACTTGCACAGCGCGCGGCGAAACTTTGTAAGACTGATTTATTAACCGACATGGTTTATGAATTTACAGATCTTCAAGGTATTGCTGGTACTTATTACGCACAAGGCGATGGTGAGCATGCGGATGTTTGTGCAGCAATGCAAGAACAGTACATGCCTGCCTTTGCTGGTGATACGTTGCCAACAACCCAAGCGGGCATCTGTGTAGCCCTTGCTGATCGTATCGATAGCCTAGTCGGTTTATTTGGTCTTGGCCAAATCCCTACGGGTTCAAAAGATCCGTTTGCTCTACGTCGTGCCTCGTTAGGTGTGATGCGTATCTTGGTAGAAAAAGAAATCAATATCGATCTAGGTCAGTTAATCGACTGGGGTATTGAGTCGACTTGGGAAACTGAACCTAAGGCTGAAACCAAAGCAACACTAACTGAATATTTGTTAGACCGTTTCAGTGCTTGGTATAAAGACCAAGGTATTGCGACTGAAGTGTTCCAATCAGTTCGTGCTTTAGGTCTGACCAATGCTCTAGACATTAACAACCGCGTACAAGCCGTTAACGCTTTCTCTAGTATGAACGAAGCACAAGCATTAGCCGCCGCTAATAAGCGTGTATCGAACATTCTTGCCAAGAACGGTGGCGATTCAGTTTCAGCTGAAATCAATACGGCTTTATTAAGCGAAGATGCAGAAAAAGTATTAGCCGAAAAAGTTGCGGCTAAGCAAACTGAAGTTCAGCCGTTGCTTGCTGACGCACAATATAAAGAAGCATTAGCGGCACTTGCTGATTTACGCGCACCGGTTGATGCTTTCTTTGATGGTGTGATGGTAATGGCAGATGATGAGGCGGTTAAGACAAACCGTTTGGCATTACTGAAACAGCTACAAGGTTTGTTTATTGCGATTGCGGATATTTCTTTGCTTCAGCAAGGTTAACGAAAGTGAAGCAACGATCCGTTACATCCACCAGAACCTATGGAAATTTGGTTTGGTTGAACTGTGATCGTTGCCAGCAATCAATGAAGCGCTTTTCACTTAAAGGCGCATATCACGCACTCGGCGAGAGCATTCACTTTAACTGCCCCCATTGTAGACAACTATATATTGGACATTATTGGATTGACTGGATTCATAGATTACTTGTTCTTCCTTTAATATTTGTTCTACTGGCATTACCCGTTCTTCTATCAGAGGAACCTGACGCACCAATGAATGAGATTCAGCTTATCTATTTATTGTTAACCTCAATACCAATGTTATATTTTTACGGTGCCATCCGCCCGCTTAGATCACTAAGAATAAAATTTAACTCTCATAACGATAATACAAATTAAAAATAACTTTTAAATTCTATGAATAAACTAATCATCCTAGACAGAGACGGCGTAATTAACCAAGATTCAGACGACTACGTAAAAAGTCTAGAAGAATGGATTCCGCTCGAAGGCAGCTGCGAAGCCATCGCTGATCTCTCCAAAGCGGGTTACACGATTGCCGTTGCCACCAACCAAAGTGGCCTGGCCCGTGGTTATTTTTCTATCGATGATCTTGAAACTATGCATGGCCGTATGAATGCATTGGTGGAAGAAGCCGGCGGTGAGATTACGACAATTAAATACTGCCCACACGGTCCTGACGATGCTTGTGACTGTCGTAAACCGTTACCTGGCCTAGTAGATCAAATAGAGAACGAGCTCAATGTCAGCGCTGATGGCGCTTGGTTTGTCGGTGATTCATTACGTGATTTACAAGCGGGATTATCAAAAGGTTGTAAGCCTGCGTTGGTGATGACAGGGAAGGGCGAGATGACTTTGCTAAAGATGCTAACAACAGACGTTGAAGCTGAAATAAAGCAAGCGCCGGTATATACCGACCTTGCTCATTTTGCCCGTAAGCTACTAGAAAAATAGCGCTTATGGAGCCTTGTTTTTACGCGTTATAAAACCATCGCCGCAATCCAGCCCGCGGCCAGTAACGGCAAGTTGAAGTGAATGAAGGTCGGTATAACGGTATCGCGCATATGGTTATGCTGGCCATCGGCATTCAAACCTGCAGTGGGTCCTAGGGTTGAATCCGAAGCAGGAGAACCTGCATCCCCTAATGCACCCGCAGTACCCACCAATGCAACAATCGCTAATGGGCTGAAGCCTAACTGAATACAAAGCGGTACATAGATCGCTGCAATGATTGGAATGGTAGAGAAAGAAGAACCAATACCCATCGTTAGCACTAAGCCGACAAACAACAATAAAAGTGCCGCTAACGCTTTATTATTACCCAACCAACCTGAAGCACCATTAACCAAGCTATCGATATGACCGGTGGTTTTTAAGACTTCTGAAAAACCTGACGCGGCAATCATAATAAAACCAATCGATGCCATCATTTTCATACCATCAACCAATACGCCATCAGAATCTTTCCAGCGAATAACACCGGTTGCTGAAAACAATAAGAAGCCTGCCATTGCACCTAAAACCATAGATCCTAAATACAGCTGCACGACAAACGCCAGTACAATCGCAGCACCTGCAACCCACAAAGACTTTGCACTGAATTCTTGTTCGGTATGTTCTGCTTTCACAATGCTCGCTTGATCATATCTACGGGGCTTACGGTAGGTATATAAAGCAGCTATCAATAAACCAATAAGCATGCCTATTGCAGGAATTACCATCGCAGACATAACTGAAATATCTTTTGTTTCTAGTCCTGCACTGCTTACGTTAGCTAATAGAATCTCATTCAAATAGATATTACCAAAACCGATTGGCAAGAACATATATGGGGTCACAAGGCCAAACGTTAAGACACAAGCAACTAACCGGCGATCTAGCTGTAAGCGAGTCATTACTAACAATAACGGTGGAATAAGAATAGGAATAAAAGCGATGTGTATGGGAACGATATTTTGTGAGCTTACTGCCACTAACATCAATCCTAATAACAGGGCATTACGTAGCCAAAATGTATCGCTGCCTCGCTGACGCTGTTCGCCACCGATACGGATAAGTATTTTCTGAGCTAGCAAATGGGGTAAACCTGATAAGGATATAGCGACGGCAAAACCACCTAATAGCGCATAGCTCAAAGCGATACCAGCACCACCACCGATTCCGGCATTAAAGGCTTTCAGCGTAGAGTCTATATCCATACCTGCAACCCAACCACCGACAAAAGCGGCCACGATCATAGATAACATTACGTGGAGCCGTGCCACACTGAGCACTAACATCAAGATAACGGCGACTAAAACTGCATTCATATAACACCTTTTAATAGAGGGGTCTCTATAGAAGAGAAGGGGCAAAAACCTGACCAGATTGATAGGTGCGCGCAAGATACCATAGCTATTAGAATAATGTATGACTTCTAGCATAATAGGCAGTAACAGTTTTAATTATAGAGGATCAGCCGATAAACGTTGGATTAGGCTCAGTCTTTGATTCCAATAAATAATAACCAAACAATTCAGGCTAAATCAGAAACTATTGGACTCGCTTATGCAACTTTCTAAGTCGCAGAAAATACTTGCTCGCGCCCCTAATTATAAAACTTCACTATTAGATTGTTACTCGTTTTAAAAATATATATTTTTAACAAAAAATTGGTGACTGAAATATTTTAAATTATCATTCACAAAACAATCCTTAAGTTTAGTAAAGTCCCTATATATATGAGTGTTTTTATAAATAATTGTCGTTGATCCATACTATAAAACATTACATTAGAAAATAAAAAACCCCAGTTGTTTTCACAACTGAGGTTTTATTTTTCTATTTAAAATAGTTTTTAAACTTAGAAATCTAAGTTAGCAACTCGCAATGCATTACTTTCAATGAACGCACGACGTGGTTCAACTTCGTCCCCCATTAGGGTAGTGAAGATTTGATCAGCAGCAACAGCGTCTTCAATCGTTACTTGCAGCATACGGCGATGTTCAGGGTCCATAGTGGTATCCCAAAGTTGCTCAGGGTTCATCTCACCTAGCCCTTTGTAGCGCTGGATGTAGTGACCTTTACGTGCTTCGTTAAGCAACCATGCTAACGTTGCTTTGAAGTTTTCGATCGGTAGTACGCGTTCGCCACGTTGTAGGTAAGCGCCTTCTTCAAGTACGGCTTGAAGCTCTGCACCCATGTCAGCGATCTTCTTGTAACCCGTACCCATAAAGAATTCATAGTTGAACAAGAAGTTATGCGGAATACCGTGTTCCATGACTTCAACGTTGAAGTTCGTGGTACCACGTTCGCCATCTTTCTCAACGACAACTTTATAGTGGCTGCCTGTGCGACCGCTGTCAGGTAATAAGGCCTGGAACTTTTCAGCCCAATCTTTCGAGAAAGCTTCATCTTTAAGCTCTGTCTCTGTGATTCGAGGCAGTTCTAACATTGCTTCTAATAGCAACGATGGATAAAGGTTTGCAGAACGGTCGATGACTTCTTGTGTGTCGTGATACTTATGAACAAGTTGTTCAAAAGCATAATCACTAATCGCAGGTGCATCTGCATTTGGGTGTAAGGCTGATTTCTCTAGAGCGATGTGCGTTAGATAATCAGACAAGGCTTGCTCGTCTTTAAGATATTGCTCTTGCTTACCTCGTTTTATTTTATACAAGGGAGGTTGAGCGATATAAATATGGCCACGTTCAACCATTTCTGGCATCTGACGGAAGAAGAAGGTCAGTAACAAGGTACGAATATGCGCACCATCGACGTCGGCATCGGTCATGATGATAATTTGGTGATATCGCAACTTTTCGATATCAAATTCTTCACGGCCAATTCCGCAACCGAGGGCCTTAATTAGGGTGCCTACTTCGGCAGAGGAAAGCATTTTATCGAAGCGTGCTTTTTCTACGTTAAGGATCTTACCCTTCAATGGCAGAATAGCTTGAGTACGACGGTCTCGGCCTTGTTTGGCGGAACCGCCAGCCGAGTCTCCTTCCACTAAATATATTTCGGAAAGAGCAGGGTCTTTCTCTTGGCAGTCAGCCAGTTTACCTGGCAAACCTGCAATATCCAACGCGCCTTTACGACGAGTCATGTCACGAGCCTTACGGGCAGCTTCTCGCGCGCGTGCTGCGTCTAGCATCTTGCCCACAAGATTCTTAGCTTGTTGAGGTTGTTCTAATAGGTATTCGCCGAACTTAGCCGCCATCTCTTGCTCAACAGCGGTCTTAACTTCGGAAGATACTAGCTTATCTTTGGTCTGCGAGCTGAATTTAGGATCAGGGACTTTAACCGATACGATACAGGTTAAACCTTCACGAGCATCATCACCCGTAGCGCTTACTTTTTCTTTCTTACCCAAACCTTCTTTTTCGATGTAGTTATTCAAGGTACGTGTTAATGCACCACGGAAACCCGCCATGTGGGTTCCGCCATCGCGCTGCGGGATGTTATTGGTATAGCAGAATACGTTTTCTTGGTAGGTATCATTCCACTGCATCGCAATTTCAACACCAACCCCGGTCGCTTCATGCATCACGTTAAAGTGGAACATGTCGTTTACAGTCGACTTATTGGTATTTAGATATTCTACGAAAGACGATAGGCCGCCTTCAAAAGCGAAAATATCTTCACGATCGCTGCGATCATCTTTCAGGTGGATCTTCACACCTGAGTTCAAGAAAGACAGCTCTCGTAAACGCTTAGCTAGCTGATCGTAGTGGTAAGTCGTTTGCGTGAACGTTTTATCACTCGGCTTAAACGTAACCATTGTGCCAGTCGTTTCAGAGGTACCTACTTCTTTAAGAGGGTAGTCTGGAACACCATGGGTATATTCTTGTTCATACATTTTACCGGCGCGGCGGATGGTTAACTTAACCTTTTCCGACAGGGCGTTTACTACAGAAATACCTACACCGTGTAGTCCGCCTGATACTTTATACGAGTTATCATCGAACTTACCGCCAGCGTGAAGAACCGTCATAATTACTTCGGCGGCAGATACACCTTCTTCTTCGTGTATCTCAGTAGGAATACCACGACCGTTATCAGAAACAGAGATCGAGTTATCTAGGTGAATCACAACATCAATAATATCGCAGTGGCCCGCTAAGGCTTCATCGATTGAGTTATCGACTACTTCGAATACCATGTGGTGTAAGCCTGTACCGTCATCCGTATCGCCGATATACATGCCTGGGCGTTTACGTACTGCATCAAGGCCTTTTAAAACCTTAATACTCGATGAGTCGTAAGCTTGTTCTTCACTCATATTGTGTCCCCTAATGAGATAACTCGCATTCAGTGCCGTCGCACTGGATCGCGTAAAATTTCGAATTCGTTGTTTTTCTACTAATATACATTCAATAAATTGCGTTATTGGATGCACACTATGTTTATTATTTTCTATTCGTTTGTTCTGAAAACTAGATTTATTATGCTTTTAACTAATATTCAGTCGCGCTTAATCTTCTGGAGTCTTATCGCTGATTCTGCCATGTTCCACGTGGAACATTTTACAGCCTTCAGGTTTCCATTGATCACTAATGCTGTTGTGTTCAATGCTGGTAATAAAGACCTGACATTTTAAATCTTCTAGTAGCTGGCATAAAGCAAAGCGATGCTTTTCATCCAACTCTGAGGCGAGATCATCTACCAAGTAGATTGTGCTGCGCTCAGTCTCTTGCTGAAATAATACCCCCTGAGAAAGCTTAAGCGCGGCTACAACAGCTTTTTGCTGGCCTCGCGATAAGATATCAGCCGCATTCATCCCATCGACTTTAATGCGTAATTCAGCGCGTTGTGGGCCAGATTGAGTATGCCCAATCTGCAAATCTCTCTCACGCTGTTTATGCAAAATATCGAGTAACTCTGACTTTCTTTCCCAACCAGGATAGAAAGATAATTGCACGTCTAGATTAGCATCTAATCGGTTTAAAGTATGCTGAAAAACAGGGACTAATCTCTCTATATAGGCCTTTCTAGATTCATTAACCGCATTAGCCGCTTTAACGAATCCTTTATCCCAAACATCAAGCCAGTCGGGCTGTTGTTTCTTCAACACAGCATTGCGTTGCTGAAGTAGCTTTTTAAATTCACGCCACTGATCTAGGAAAGAATGTTCCACGTGGAACACACCCCAATCAATAAACTGACGCCGTTCTTGTGGAGAGCCTGATAGCAGTCTAAAGGTATTTGGTTCAATGATTTGTACAGGTAACCAGGAAGAAGCTTGTGCTTGGGAGTGAAGCGCTTCGCCATTGAGCTTGATCGCTTTATCCCCACTGCGACTACGCTGAACACCTAAACGAGCGGTACCTAAACGATTATCATCGATTTCGGCAAATAATACGCACTCATCCATTTCATGCTGAATTACAGGTTTTAGCAGGTGATGGCGAAAAGATTTTCCACTGGCAAGTATATACAGGGCTTCAAGCAAACTGCTTTTACCACTGCCATTTTCACCGTAGATAAAATTAACCCCCAGAGCGGGGGTTAAGGACAACGGTTGCAAGTTGCGCACACCGCTTATTTGTAGACGCTTTATAGGCATAAGATAGTCAGCATTAAAGAGCTTGCCTATAGAAGGACTAGCCTAATTACAAACGCATTGGCATAACGACATATAACGCATCGCTATTATCAGATTCTTCTAATAACGCACTGCTATTAGCATCGGATAACGTGATCTTAGCTTGGTCGGTACCAATAACGCCTAATACGTCTTGAAGATAACTAACGTTAAAACCAACTTCTAGACTGTCGCCGTCATAATCTACCGCAATCGATTCTTCTGCTTCTTCTTGCTCTGGGTTATTAGCAAATACTTGCAAATTACCTGACGATAATAAGACACGTACACCTCGATATTTTTCATTAGAAAGAATCGCTGTACGGGCAAAAACTTGGCGTAGTTCCTGACGGTCGGCAAAAATAACCTTGTTACCATTTTTCGGGATTACACGGCCGTAATCAGGGAACTTACCGTCTACCAATTTAGAGGTAAAAGTAAAGTCGCCAGTTTCAGCACGAATATGATTTGGGCTTAAGAATAAAGTCACACTCTCTTCTGGCTCAGTAAGAAGCTTACTTAGCTCTAAGATACCCTTACGCGGAACAATCAGCTGTAGCTGTGTTTCTGGGCCACTGGCTTCAACAATACACGTCGCTAAACGATGCCCGTCAGTCGCAACAGAACGTAGCGAAGAAGCATTCACTTCTAACAGCATTCCGTTTAAGTAATAACGAACATCTTGCTGAGCCATAGCAAAAGCAACACGATCGATAACGCGACGGAGCTTAGCTTGCTCAACAGTGAACGGTTGTTCGCCAGCAATATCTTCGATATTTGGAAACTCAGTAGCCGGTAGGCTAGATAGAGTAAAACGAGAGCGACCAGAACGTATGTTTATACGCTGTTCGTCTTGCTCAAAATCAATCATAGAACCGTCTGGTAATGAACGTACGATGTCCATTAACTTCTTACCAGGAACAGTAATTTCACCTTCCATTGCAACTTCTTCCAAAGTTACACGACCAACCAATTCAACTTCAAGGTCGGTACCGGTTAATGATAATTGCTGGCCTTTTACATCTAATAAAATATTAGATAATACTGGCAAGGTTTGGCGTTTTTCAACAACACCCGCGACAAGCTGTAATGGGCGCAGTAGTGCTTCCCTAGAAATTACGAACTTCATGTTTTCCACTCTACCCATCTAGGTTGTTAGTGAGCGCATTAGGTTTTTATAGTCTTCCCTAATGTCCGCCATTGTTTCTTTTAATTCTTTTACCTTACGACAGCCATGTAATACCGTCGTATGGTCTCGTCCACCAAAGGCTTCACCAATTTCTGGAAGGCTATGGTTGGTTAATTCTTTGCTTAAAGCCATCGCAACCTGACGTGGACGCGCAATAGAGCGTGTTCGACGTTTGGATAATAGATCTGAAAGCTTAAGTTTATAGTATTCTGCAACAGTTCTCTGAATATTATCAATACTAACCTGTCTATCTTGCAAGGCCAGTAAATCTTTCAAAGATTCTTTAATAAAGGGTAGAGTAATTTCACTGCCGGTGAAGTGCGAATTCGCAATCACACGTTTTAATGCACCTTCAAGCTCACGTACATTAGAACGAATTTTCTGGGCGATAAAGAAAGCGGCGTCATCGGGTAAATGTACATTGGCTTGATCAGCCTTCTTTAATAGAATCGCTACCCGCGTTTCTAACTCGGGTGGCTCAACCGCAACGGTTAAACCCCAGCCGAAACGACTCTTTAAGCGTTCTTCTAAGCCATTAATTTCACGCGGATAGCGATCACAGGTCAGAATCATCTGCTGACCACCTTCTAATAGTGCATTGAAGGTATGGAAGAATTCTTCTTGTGAGCGTTCTTTACCGGCGAAGAATTGAATATCATCAATCAATAATGCATCAAGACTTCGATAAAAACGCTTAAATTCGTTAATAGCGTTTAACTGTAACGCTTTCACCATGTCTTGCACAAAACGCTCTGAGTGAACATATAGCACTTGAGCATTACTGTCTTTTTGCTGAAGACGGTTACCGACGGCGTGCATCAAGTGTGTTTTACCTAAACCAACACCACCGTATATAAAGAGTGGGTTGTAAGAACCACCGGCGTTCTCCGCAACTTGTTGAGCAGCTGCATGAGCCAATTGGTTTGATTTACCTTCTACAAAGGTATCAAAGGTAAACGTTTTGTTTAGAAAGCTTTGGTGCTGAATTCCGCCTTCGACTTGGACATCACGTCTACCGGTAGGCTTAGCATAATTGGAGGAACCAAAGCCTGGATTGACAGTGGGTCGGGTCGGTCTTGTAACAGGCTGGGTTGCTTGTTCAATATCTAAAGAACCCTGCATAGGCGCATTAGCATCTTCTTCTATTACTTGATCCATCACAAAAGATGGTTTTCTATTAGTAGTAGAAGCAGCTTTTAAAGGCGCAGGTTTTTTTACCGGCAATCTTGGCATAGGAGTTGGCGCAGGCTTTGATTTTGCGCCACCTATAGTGACTTCAACTTCGATCATTTGACCATCGTTAACTTCACACATGATTTCATGAATACGATGAAGGTACTTATCCCTCACCCAATCTTTAACAAAGCGGTTTGGAGCACGCAATAAAACACCCTCACCCTCAGCTTCAAATTGCAGTGGACGAATCCAAGTATTGTATTGCTGTGAAGGCAGTTCATCCTGCAAATAATCCAAACAGCGTTTCCAGAGCGCCTCAGCCACCTAACAGCATTCCTTAATTTATGATAAATCGATGTAAATAGAACAACATACTACCCTATAAACCATAAAGTTATCCACAAATAATGCCTAAGAGCGTGATTAAAAGGTTCAATAGGTGTGTGGATAACCGCGTAAAAGGCAAAGATGAAATGTTAATAAGGACTGTTCATAAAATAGTCTTGTGTAAAACTCCTAAGTTATACACTGTTTGTCTACTGGTAATACGCAGGCTGAAGCTGAGTTAAACAGGATTTATATATCTCCTAAGTTGTTGTTTTAATTACATATTTCAGTGTTATCAACAGAAAATAGGTTCAGTAATATAAGTAATAAGAATAAATAAAACATTCTTATATACATAAAAACATAAACTTTAATTAATAATTCTTTAAAAGAAGTTAATCAGATATAAAATTAATTATTGGGAGTGATTAAAATAAATACAAATTGGCATTGCGTCATGGTAAATATTTCAATACAATCTGGCACCTAATTTTTAAACCCTAAATTTACACCTTGTGTGAATTAGATGAGTAATTCCTATGAAACGTACTTTTCAACCAAGCGTACTGAAGCGTAAGCGCAACCACGGTTTCCGTGCTCGTATGGCTACTAAAAGCGGTCGTCAGATTATTTCTGCACGTCGTGCCAAAGGCCGTACCAAGTTATCAGCTTAAAATTGATGTAGTCAGTGTATGAATACTTTTGAATTTCCTCGATCCGTTCGCTTATTGAGCCCTGGGGACTTTTCCCAAGTATTTGATAGCACTGAATTTAAAGCCAGTAATCGATATTTATTGATTCTGGCTACTCCGAGTAAAAGCGGCGAATCTCGCTTAGGCTTTGTCATAGCTAAGAAGCATGTAAAACATGCGGTACAGAGAAATCGTGTAAAACGTATTATTCGTGAGTCTTTTCGCCTGAACCAGCATCAGATTGATAACAATGATTTTGTTATTTTGGCTCGTCCTGGGATCTCTGATCTCGAGAATAGCGAAATACGTGAAATGATTGACTCTCTCTGGTTCAAGCTGAGGCCATCTAATGCTAAACGATCTAACAACAATAAAAAACGCTAGTCCAAAAGCCCCGACTTTTGTTGCTAAGTCATTTTTATTGCTAGTTAATCTCTATCGTTACGCAATCAGTCCTTTATTTCCCAGCCGATGCCGTTATTATCCTACATGCTCTGCGTATGCGCACGAAGCCATTGTTAGATATGGTGCTTGGACCGGTGGAAAACTGGCCTTGAAACGCATTTTACGTTGTCATCCTTGGGCAAGTCATGGTGTCGACCTCGTACCAGAACTTAACCCTTCCCACTCTTGCTGTAGACGGAACTCTTAATCATGGATATCCGCCGTTTTGCCATAATATTTGGCTTGGCTATTTCAACTTATTTTTTAATTCTTGCGTGGAATGACGATTATGGTCAAGACACGGTTGCTAATGCTCCTATCGCACAAAGTTCGACGATAGAGGTTGGTGATTCGCCAGCTATGAGCGAAATCATTGCCGCTGGAGAAACCAGCAGCATCGATAGTGACATTCCTAATGTTGTTCCTGCTGTTTTTGAGCCTGAAGTTAAGGCCATTGCAAGTACACAACTTATCCAAGTTAAGACTGACGTATTAAACGTAACGATCAACCCGCTTGGTGGTGAAATCGTTGAAGTTTCTTTACCGGCTTATCCTGCGGATATTGATAACAAAGATATTCCTTTTGTTTTGATGGAAAGCAATGCCCGTCGTGTTTATGTTGCACAAAGTGGCTTGTTAGACGGAAAAGGCAAGCAGTGGGAAAAAACTCAAGCGTACTCAGCGTCTCAAGTTAATTATCAGCTCGATGAAGCATCTGATACGTTAACTGTAGAGCTAAGCACTCAATTAGATGACGTAGAAGTGAAAAAGGTTTTCACCTTCCAGCGAAATAATTATCTTATTGATGTTAAGTACCAGGTTGCTAACGGTTCTGATAGTCAATGGCGCGGTGTTTTCTTCGCTCAATTGAAGCGTGATCGCAGCGACGATCCTCATCAAGGTAGCTCAATGGGAATGCAGGCTTATTTAGGCCCTGCCATTACTACCAACTTATCCAAGTATGAAAAAATTAGTTTTGACGATATCGATGATAAGCGTTTAGCAGAAACGGTTGATGGCGGTTGGGTTGCTATGTTGCAACACTATTTCGTATCGGCTTGGGTTGCTAATCCTGATATGACTCACTCTGTATATGCTAAGCCGAATAAGCAAGGTGAGTACATTGTTGGTTTCCACGATGGCAAAACGCCGTTGCAGGTTGCTGCGGGTGAAACCGGTACGGTTGGCGCACAGCTTTATGTGGGTCCTAAATCTCAATATGTTCTTGCTGAAGTTGCTGAAAGCTTAGATCTAACCATCGATTATGGTTGGTTATGGTGGATTGCGCAGCCATTATTCGCGATCATGAACTTCATCGAATCAGGTTATATCAACTTCCTTGGTTTGGTCGACATTGATCTTGGTGGCGGCGTTGGAAACTGGGGTGTAGCTATTATTCTACTGACCGTTTTCATTAAGCTTTGTTTCTTTAAGTTGTCAGCAACGAGTTATCGTTCAATGGCAAATATGCGTAAAGTAGCGCCTAAGCTTGCTGCTATTCGTGAACAGCACGCAGATAATAAAGAAAAGCTAGGTCAAGAAATGATGGCCTTGTATAAGAAAGAGAAGATCAACCCATTAGGCGGTTGTTTACCAATTCTTGTACAGATGCCGGTATTTATTGCTTTGTATTGGGTACTTGCAGAAAGTGTAGAGCTTCGTCAGGCACCGTTCATGTTGTGGATAAACGATCTATCAGCAATCGATCCTTACTTCGTATTACCGCTATTAATGGGTGCGAGTATGTTTGTTCAGATGCAGTTGAACCCAACACCTCCAGATCCTGTTCAAGCACGTGTTATGAAGTTAATGCCTATTATCTTCACTGTATTTTTCTTGTTCTTCCCATCGGGTCTTGTACTTTATTGGGTTGTGAACAACTTGCTATCAATCACTCAGCAGTATGTGATTACTAAGCAAATCGAAAACTCTGATAATTAGAGTTTTCGTTAAAATACGAAAGTATTTTAGTTAGAAGTTCGATTAAAAAGGCCGCCGTCGAAAGACAGCGGCCTTTTTTGTGGATAAAATATAGTTCAAATAGCCATTTCAAGTTAATCGAACCATGATTGTGTATTTATTCCACAAAACGGCGTGAATAGTTCACTCAGTACATCCTGTACTTCGCCCTAGGGGCAACTTGCAGTTGTGCAAAATTGGCTTCCTGCCATTTTGTCCGTGTAGCTTATATTTGCTTCATAATTTTAGGAAATTTTCATGCCCACATCAGAAGCCGTACACCAAGATACTATTGCCGCGATTGCGACTGCACCTGGTCGGGGTGGCGTTGGGATTGTGCGTATCTCTGGGGATAAAGCGCAGGAAATTGCTCATGCCGTGCTCGGTTTATTACCCAAACCACGTTATGCACATTATGGTGCCTTTAAAGATGCTCAAGGTAATGAGCTGGATCAGGGCTTAGGTTTATTCTTTCCTAACCCGCATTCCTTTACCGGCGAAGATGTTTTAGAGCTGCAGGGACACGGTGGCCCAGTGGTATTGGATTTCATCTTACAGCGCTGTGTAGAGCTTGGCGCTCGTATTGCTCGTCCGGGTGAATTCTCTGAACGCGCTTTCTTAAATGACAAGCTGGATTTAGCCCAAGCCGAAGCGATTGCTGATTTGATCGACGCATCATCTGCTCAAGCCGCGCGGTGTGCGTTGCGATCATTGCAGGGGGTTTTCTCCGATAAAATTCATGCGCTTGTGGATCAATTAATTCATTTGCGCACTTTTGTGGAAGCATCGATTGATTTCCCGGAAGAAGAAATTGATTTTTTAAGCGATGGCAAAGTGGCGGCTATGCTGCAAAAAGTAAAAGCTGCCGTTGCTGGAGTACTACAAGAAGCGAATCAAGGTGCGATTTTACGCGAAGGCATGAACGTCGTGATTGCAGGGCGTCCTAACGCAGGTAAGTCCTCACTATTAAACGCCTTAGCGGGTCAAGATAGAGCGATTGTGACTGACATTGCGGGTACGACTCGAGATGTATTAAAAGAACATATCCACATTGATGGCATGCCACTGCATATTATCGATACTGCAGGTTTACGTGATGCCCCCGATGAAGTTGAGCGCATAGGTATTCAACGTGCTTGGGCTGAAATAGCACAAGCCGATCGTGTTTTATTAATGATCGATAGCACGGCTGATGAAACTGATCCTCGAGCGCTATTGCATGCTCTTTATGATGAACAAGGGCTAGCTTCCGAAACGGAAGCCTTGATTGCCAGTGGTCACATTACAGTCATCCGCAACAAAGCAGATTTGTTAGCTAAGGATCATGCGTCCGCTAAACTGGGTTTGCACGATGAAGCTGATTTCCCAACATTAGCAATTTCTGCGAAGCAAAATCTGGGGATAAATGAACTGCGCGAACATTTAAAAGAAGTGATGGGCTTTAACTCCACTAATGAGGGTGGCTTCTTAGCGCGTCGTCGTCATATCGAAGCGCTAGAGAAGGCTCAGGATGCCATCCAAGCGGGTGAAGACCAGTTATTGGGCGCAATGGCTGGTGAATTATTAGCGGAAGACCTGCGCATGGCACAGCAAGCATTAGGAGAAATTACCGGTGAATTTACCGCCGATGATCTTCTCGGTAATATTTTTGGTAGTTTTTGTATTGGTAAATAGTTCCAATATCTACTGAGTAAATCGCTAAAGCCTGCAAAACATCAGCCGACATCTATAGTTATATCACTGTGATGTAATTTGTGAGGTTGGCTGTGTCAGTTGTAAATTCTTATTTTTCTGCAATAAAAACATTCATTTTTCTGGTCCTTATCATCTTGATCACAGGCTGTATTGCCGAAGATAAAGAGGATAAAAATCCCAAAAATAGCGAGGGTGAAGAAGTCGATAATACATCTCTAGGGCTCAATGGCTTCTGGAATGGTGGCTTCGATCAAACGGAAACCCTGCGCGTATTAATTTTCAACGGTGATGTTTATGGTCTTGATGTGGATAAAGCCTTTTTTGGAACCGTAGAGTCACCGACAATAGAAGAAGTCGATTTTTCTGTAACCGCTTATCCCTTTTCATATGAAGATGCCACAAATTTTGAGTTTGTCGCTGACGGTGCTGCCACTGTCTATACCATTAATGGCTTGCTAGCGACAATCACTACGGTTGTCGCTGACTTTGAAACCGATGCCTCTGACTTCGGGTCTTTATCACTGACTAATGATGGTACTTTTAGTAATAACTCCTCGCTAAGCTCATTGATAGGCAAATGGACGACGACGGGCTTGGAAATTAACATTACTAGCCGAGGCCGTTTTCTCGGGCTAAATAACGGTACCGATAAGGACTGCTCGTTTGAAGGTCAAATTAGTCTGATTAACGCCGGTGAGTCGCTATTGGGGATAACCCTCAACCGTCGTAATTGTGATGACTTTAACGGTGACTCAACAGGTTATGTTGCGATTAACGGTGATGGCGAGCTAGAACTCTATAGCAAGATGGGCAGTTCGTTGTTATTCATGAAATTTTCCGCACCCACTGGGGATAACACTGCCGATCCAGATACATCAACGGACGAGCCGGTCACAGAAGAACCGGTTGTGGAAGAAGCCGCTGCAGAAGCAGTTGTAGCCAATTAAAACGCTATAATGTGCATAACTCTGTTAGTTAGCTGTAGTAACTTTGGTTGCTTTTCGGTATTAGCTCTTAATAAATGACTGTATAAATATTGCATAACAAGGTTACCCATATTTATCCACAACTTATCATGTGGTAGAGCCCTTATAATATAAGGCCTAAGAAGCTTTATGCTTAACCTTTGATAACTTTAATCACATCAACAAAAATAGGTGTGTATTATAAAATACAAATGGCTGATTGTTTTTTAACCACAACCTCTTTCTATATACGCCCTTATCCGTTTAATCAGGTATAATGCGCGCCATTTTTACGATTTAGTGTGTTTATTGAATGCCACTGAATCCTTTGCTCAGGCGATTACGCCAAAGAGCCGTTTTGAGGTTGTGCTTGTGGATTATCCAGTTCGTTATGATGTGATTGTTGTTGGTGGTGGCCATGCGGGTACAGAGGCCGCGCTTGCTTCTGCTCGTATGGGGGCCAAAACCCTACTACTTACCCACAATACCGATACCATTGGTGTAATGTCCTGCAACCCAGCGATTGGTGGCATTGGCAAAAGCCACTTAGTAAAAGAAATTGATGCGCTTGATGGTGCAATGGCGCGTGCTACCGATAAAGGCGGCATTCAATTCCGTACTTTGAATGCACGCAAAGGCCCAGCCGTTCGTGCAACCCGTGCGCAAGCCGATCGTCAGTTATACCGCGGTGCGATTCGTGACATTGTTGAAAATCAAAAGAACCTCGATATTTTCCAAGCATCCTGCGATGACCTCATTATGCAGGGTGAAAAAGTAGCCGGTATCGTGACTAATACGAATATGCGCATTCACGCGACGACTGTTGTTTTAACAGCGGGTACATTTTTAGGTGGAACTATCCACATCGGCATGGAAAATCACAAAGGTGGCCGTGCCGGCGATCCAGCCTCTATTGCACTGGCTCATCGCCTACGTGAAATGCCGTTTAACATTGGGCGTTTAAAAACCGGAACCCCAGCACGTATCGATGCACGTTCGGTCGATTTCTCGGTAATGCAAGTTCAGCCAGGTGATTTACCCTTGCCCGTCATGTCCTATATGGGCAACGTGAACGAGCACCCTGAGCAAGTAAACTGCTACATTACCCATACCAATGAACGAACCCACGATATTATTCGCGCCAACCTAGATCGTTCACCTATGTATGCTGGTGTAATCGAAGGGATTGGCCCACGTTATTGCCCATCGATTGAAGATAAGGTGATGCGTTTTGCTGATAAAACAAGCCATCAAATTTTTGTTGAGCCAGAAGGCTTACGAACTCATGAGTTATACCCGAATGGTATCTCAACGAGCTTGCCGTTTGATGTGCAGCTACAACTTATCCACAGCATGGTCGGTTTTGAGAAGGCGCACATCACCCGTCCTGGTTATGCGATTGAATACGATTATTTCAATCCACAAGATTTGAAGCACAACTTAGAAACCAAGTTCGTGCCTAACTTGTTCTTTGCTGGCCAAATCAACGGCACTACCGGTTATGAAGAAGCGGGTGCTCAGGGGTTATTAGCAGGCGCAAATGCGGCATTACGTGCATTTGATAAAGAAGCTTGGAGCCCTCGCCGTGATGAAGCTTACATAGGTGTTTTGGTCGATGACCTAATCACCATGGGCACCAAAGAACCGTATCGCATGTTCACCAGCCGTGCGGAATATCGCTTAATTTTGCGCGAAGATAATGCCGATCTACGACTTACTGAAATTGGCCGTGAAATTGGTTTAGTCGGTGATGAACGTTGGGGCGCTTTCTGTGAAAAGAAAGAAGCCATCGAAAAAGAAAATCAGCGTTTAAGTACCACGTGGATACAGCCTAAAACCCCAGAAGGGGATGCCGTCAATGCCATGATAGAAATTCCACTAAGCCGTGAATACAGCTTAAAGGATTTGTTGAAGCGTCCAGGTTTGAACTATGCTGATATAGCCGGTCTTAAAGGTGAAATAGTTACGGATCCTCGAGTTGCCGAACAGGTAGAAATTCAAGCCAAGTACGACGGTTATATCACCCGTCAGAAAGATGAAATTGAGCAGATGCGTCGTTATGAAGCAATGCCGTTACCTGAGAACTTTGATTACACGGTGATTGGCGGCCTGTCTAACGAAGTTATACAGAAACTCGATACCATGAAGCCAGAAACTTTGGGTAGTGCTTCTCGTATTCAAGGGGTAACACCTGCGGCGATTAGCCAGATTTTAGTGCACATGAAAAAGCTAAAACTAGCCCGTAAGAGTGCATAATCTCGATGGTTATTCATAAGGATGCTGAGCAAATTTTAGTAGAAGATCAGCTCATAACTGAGCGTATAAAAATGCGCTCGGGCCAGCCCTTTAATAGCCTTGATATTGAACTGCGGTTACTGCGTGAAAAAGCCCGTCTTGCCTGTGGTAAATACAATGCTCACCCGAGTAAAGGCAACTTCAAACATATCAGTCGTTTATTCAACAAGTTATCCACAGTGGTAATCGAACCCGGTTTTCAGTGTGATTACGGTGGTCAAATCTCCTTAGGGGATAACTTCTACGCCAACTTCAACTGCGTAATGCTCGATAGTGCGGCGATTACTATTGGTAATGACGTGATGTTTGGCCCTGGTGTGCATATCTATACTGTCGATCATCCACGCGATGCCCAAGAACGCAGAGCAGGGGGTTGCATCGCTAAACCTGTGGCTATTGGTGATGGGGTTTGGATTGGCGGCGGCGCGAAAATATTGCCGGGCGTAACGATTGGTGAAAATGCCATTATTGGCGCCAATGCTGTTGTGACCAAAGATGTACCTGCTGACTCTCGGTTTCTGGGCTGATGCTTTAAAAGCTGCTCACCGCCGAGAAGAGCAAAGCTATTAACCACAGAGCCGCTGCGCTACACAGAGTTCACAGAGAAAAGCGGATAATATAAAAATGTTAGGGGTAGGTCACTGAGCTCAGCACTCCTTCTTTTATATTATTATTCTGGCCTTTCCTCTGTGTAGCGCTGCGGCTCTGTGATCTCTGTGGTTAAATGCTTTTAAAGTGCTTTTCATCTTTTATGTTAGAATGCCTCACTCTATAAATCGACAGATCCAAACGCGGCAAATTATGGCTAACTACTCTTCTTCAATTTCCTTTGGCGCGACCCAAATGGGGGTTTCTTTAGGCGATCAGCAACTTGAACTCTTGGTGCAATACCTTGAATTGTTCATCAAGTGGAACAAAGCCTATAACTTGTCAGCGATTCGCGATCCTGAGCAAATGATTCCACTGCATCTATTAGATAGCCTTATCGTGAACAGTTATATTCAGTCTGTGGATAACATTATCGATGTAGGCACAGGTCCGGGTTTACCGGGCATCGTGCTGGCGATTATGAATCCTCACAAGACGTTCACCTTATTGGATAGTAATGGTAAAAAGACACGCTTCTTATTCCAAGCCAAACTCGCGTTAAAGCTGGATAACGTCACCATTATCAATGAGCGTGTAGAAGCCTATCAACCTGAGCAAGGTTTCGATATGATCATATCCCGCGCTTTTGCTTCTATTACCGATATGACTTTCTGGTGTACGCATTTACTCGCGGAAAATGGCATTTTCTTAGCCATGAAGGGTCAATACCCAACGGAAGAATTTGCGGCGGTTGCGGATAAATATGAGCTAATTGAGAGCCACGAATTAAACGTTCCTGGGGTCGACGGTGAACGTCATCTTTTAGCCTTTAAACCAAAATAATTTAAAATCCCTTATTGTCTGGGCTGCAGGATAGCGAAATGAGCAAAATTTTAGTTGTAGCCAATCAAAAGGGTGGTGTGGGTAAAACCACCACGGCAGTTAACTTATCTGCTTCACTTGCCGCGACTAAGCGCAAAGTGCTCATGGTCGACCTCGATCCACAAGGCAATGCGACGATGGGCTGTGGTATTGATAAGCACGATTTAGAACAGTCTCTATACGATGTATTAACTGGCAAGCGCAGTATTGCTGACGTGATCATTACTGCAGAACATGCAGGTTTTGATGTCGTGCCTACCAATTCAGATTTAACCGCGGCTGAAGTTGAACTGATGAATCTGCCTGAGCGCGAAACGCGCCTGCGTTCTGCTTTAGGCGAAGTCAGTGCTAACTACGATTACATCATTATTGATTGCCCGCCTTCATTAAGCATGCTGACAGTTAATGCTATGGTTGCGGCGGAAGGTGTGTTGATTCCGATGCAATGCGAGTATTACGCGTTGGAAGGTTTGTCTGCATTGATGCAAACCATTGAAAAAATTAAGTCGAATCTCAATCCAGGATTGGAGATAGAAGGCATTTTACGCACTATGTATGACCCGCGTAATAGCTTAACCGTGGATGTGTCGACTCAGTTGATCACGCATTTTGGTGACAAGGTCTATGGCACTGTTATTCCGCGTAATGTGCGTTTGGCTGAAGCGCCAAGTTATGGCCTACCGGCTTTAGCGTATGATAAAAATTCTCGCGGTGCGATTGCTTATTTAGCCTTAGCGGGTGAAATGAATCGCCGTACGAAAAGTAAAAAGCCGGTAGCGAAAAAAACGGTAGCTCAAAAAGCCGTTCACAAAAAAGTCGCCAGCAAAGTATAAAATTTGTTTGCACGATAATAATTTGAAACTCTAGAATTTTACTATTCTAGTAACGCTTGGAAATACGCATGTCAAAGAAACGTGGCCTAGGTCGTGGCCTCGATGCATTATTAGGTGATGCATTAGCGCAAAATAAACCGGCAACGGATGCCGCGGGTACTGCTGAAGTTCAAACAGTGAGTATTCAGCCGACGGAAGTTGAATCTAGCCAGCAAATGGGGGGGATTAGACATTTGCCGGTTGAATTTATTCAGCCTGGACAATATCAGCCGCGCAAAGACATGCATCAAGAAGCATTAGAAGAACTTGCTGCGTCTATTAAAGCGCAAGGGTTAATGCAGCCTATTGTCGTTCGTCCAATCTCTAATCAAGAGCCGGGTAAAGACGCTCGTTATGAAATTATTGCGGGTGAGCGCCGCTGGCGTGCCACACAGCTTGCAGGCCTTGATACGGTTCCTGTGATCATTAAAGATGTGCCTGACGACGCCGCAATCGCGATGGCGTTGATTGAGAACATTCAGCGTGAAAACCTAAATTCTATGGAAGAAGCGCAAGCGCTTTACCGTTTACAACAAGAATTTGAGCTCACTCAGCAAGAAGTCGGCGATGCGGTGGGTAAGTCCCGCGCGACGGTGGCTAACCTCTTGCGTTTAATGCAGCTCAATGATGATGTGAAAATCATGCTTGAACGTGGCGATATCGAAATGGGTCATGCTAAGGCATTATTAGGCTTACAAGATCAGACGCAAAGTGAAGCAGCCCGTCACGTTGTGGCAAAAGAGATGACAGTTCGTCAGACCGAAGCGTATGTGCGTAATGTTCAAGACGAAACTAAATTAGGTAGCCAAGCCAAGGAAAAGCCGCGTCCTAATCCAGATATTCAGCGCTTAGAGCGTACGTTAGGTGAACGCTTAGGCGCTAATGTTGCGATTCAGCACTCGGCAAAAGGTAAAGGCAAGTTAGTAATTAATTACACGAGTCTGGATGAATTAGACGGTATATTGGCTCATATCCAATAATTTAGGCCCTTGAAAAGGTCTATAAAAATACACTTCTCGACAATTAAATCGACCTAAAGAACAGCTTTAGGTTGAAGATTGTGCCGTAAATCAATATAATCCATGCGCCTAAAATTGTAGGCGAAAGAGAGGTCTTCCGTGACATCGATAGCTAGACCTCCGGTTTATCGCATTGCCATAATGCAGTTTTCTTTGAGCATAATTATCGCGTTAATCGCCTTGATTCATAGCTTTGAAGCCGGTTATTCAGCTTTATTAGGCGGATTAACTTGTGCAGTACCCAGTGGGTACTTTATTTGGCGTGCGTTTAAATACAGCGGTGCTCGATCAGTTGATCAAGTTCTGCAGTCGTTTTATCAAGGGCAATCGTGGAAATTCGTCCTCACCGCAATGAGTTTTGCAGTGATATTTTCCCGAGTAGATCCTTTGAATCCCTGGGCATTGTTTGGGGCGTTCATCACAGTGCAGTTTAGTCATGTGATGGCGGCAAAAATTGCGAAGCTTTGATAGTTAATGCATAAGCATTAACTATCAAAGTTTTAAACACGTTTTTAAACTTAAGATTGAGAGTGAAAGATGGCGACTGATGCTACTGGTTACATCCAACACCACCTTACCAACCTGACATACGGCGAGTTACCAGCAGGGTACGAGCGCGTAGAAGCAGATGGTTCGATTGTGGAGTTGACTGAAGCGACTTGGACTTTAGCTCATAGTGGGCAAGAAGCCGCTGATATGGGTTTTTGGGCTTTCCATGTGGATTCATTAGGTTGGTCTGCAGGTTTGGCTTTGTTATTGATGTTCATTTTTGGCCGCGCGGCTAGAAAAGCATCAACGGCGACACCAACAGGTCTACAAAGCTTTGTTGAGCTGTTATTAGAATTTATTAATAACACCGTTAAAGAAGCTTTCCACGGCAGCAGTAAATTAGTAGCGCCGTTAGCCCTTACTATCTTCGCTTGGGTATTCATGATGAACGCGATGGATTTGATTCCGGTTGACGTTCTACCGACTATCTTTGGTGCATTTGGTGTTCACTTCATGAAGGTTGTACCTTCTACGGATGTAAACATCACGTTAGGCATGTCGATTACTGTGTTCGCATTAATGATCTTCTACAGCATTAAAATCAAAGGCATTAGTGGCTTTGTTGGCGAGTTGACGCTTCACCCGTTCAACTCAAAAAATATGTTCATTCAGGCATTATTTATCCCTGTGAACTTCTTCTTGGAATCTGTTGCTCTACTGGCTAAGCCAATCTCACTAGCTCTTCGTTTGTTCGGAAACATGTATGCAGGGGAGATGATCTTCATCTTGATCGCATTAATGTTCTCTGGCGGTATGGCGTTGGCTCTATTGGGTGGTGTCTTACAATGGGCTTGGGCAGTATTCCATATTCTAGTGATCACGTTGCAAGCGTTCATTTTCATGATGTTAACCATCGTGTATTTGAGCATGGCACACGAAGATCATTAATTTTTTCAAAAACGTTTTAACTCACTAACTTTCAATACAATTGGAGATAATTATGGACGCAGGTCTAGTTTATATCGCAGCAGCGCTAATGATCGGTTTCGGTGCCTTGGGTACTGCTATTGGTTTTGGTTTACTTGGTGGTCGCCTTCTTGAAGGTACTGCTCGTCAGCCAGAGCTTGGTCCTATGCTACAAGGTAAAATGTTCTTAATCGCTGGTCTATTGGATGCTGTTCCAATGATCGGTGTTGGTCTTGGTTTGTTCTTGATGTTTACCAAAGCCTAATTTCATTTTATTTAAGAGGGCTCTGGCATGAACATTAATGCAACTTTGATCGGCCAGATCATTACTTTCGCAGTCTTCGTGGCGTTTTGCATGAAGTTTGTTTGGCCTCACCTTATTGGTGCTATGGTTGAACGCGAAAAGAAAATTGCTGATGGCCTAGATGCCGCTAATCGCGCTACTCGTGATCTTGAACTTGCTCAACAAAAAGCAGGCGAACAGTTACGCGAAAGCAAAGAGAAAGCAGCAGAAATTATTGAGCAGGCTAACAAGCGCGCTAACCAAATCATCGACGAAGCTAAAGAAGCTGCGCGCGAAGAAGGTGGCCGTTTGGCAGCTGCAGCTCAAGCTGAAATTGAGCAAGATGTGAATCGTGCTAAAGAAGGATTGCGTCAACAGGTTTCTGCTCTT
>Ga0209292_1000168_pt1 | contig 92266 bp, 81 predicted proteins | sample GOMGulsemesocosm_2_FD_184634 | JGI IMG/M metagenome (GOLD analysis project Ga0209292, IMG submission 184634) | Methane-oxidizing microbial communities from mesocosms in the Gulf of Mexico - GOM9C Gulf of Mexico (SPAdes) (version 2) | ecosystem: Environmental > Aquatic > Marine > Cold seeps... | reverse complement strand
CTGGCCATGAGTACGGATGTCCTGCTGGGTATAGTGCTTCTGAAACACGTTCATTTAATCGGCCATACGGACGGTTATCGACACGTTGTCCACGTTCATTCTTTACCGTTTCACGTTGTACTTCAAATTTCTCTTGAGTTACAGCATCAACCAAAAAGCCCATACGGTCAGCTTCTAGCCACAACATTTTTTCTAATTGGTTAGCAGGAACCGTTTGAAAATAATTAGTACGATCGCTATTGGTTGTACCGTTCATGGTTCCGCCAGCTTCAGTGACTAATTTAAAATGCTGCTCGTCACCGACGTTTTCAGAGCCTTGGAACATCATATGCTCAAAAAAATGGGCAAAACCTGATTTTCCTAATTCTTCTCGACCTGAACCTACATGGTAAGTCATATCTACATGAACTAACGGATCAGAAGCATCCTGATGCAGAATCACAGTTAAACCATTACTTAAGGTATATTTTTTATAAGGAATAACAGTTTTACCCGCTTCTGCTTTTACTTGCTCGACAAAACTAACACCTGCTGGTAATGCTGCCTCAGCCATAGTTGTTGTTGGGGTGGTTTGTTCACAAGCTGCTAAACAAGTTAATAGCAGTGGGATGCTCCATTTTTTCAATTTATGCTCCTTATCGGATTTTATTATTAATATAGGTAAATTCATTTCCCTAGCACTACAGGTCATCACCAGGGTTTAACCTCTTAATATATTAGTTGATCACCCTCTTTACCAATTATATTTCTCTTTAGTCATATTTTGTTACTTATTTGTTAATATATAACTTTAGAACAAAAAAAAAGACAACTAAATGTTGTCTCTATTATTGTAAACAGTCTCAGAACTACCCTTCTTCAGTTTGTTTCTTCGCTTGTTCTTGTTGATCTTGTGTTTCAGTTTTAACTGGCTCATGACCTTCGCCACCACAGCCTCCGCAACATCCCATCGTATTCTCCTTTTAAATAATAATGACAATATTATAACCAAGCTTATACTTGGCTGAATTGATCAATATCATTAAAGGGCCAATGTGTTCTGCCGCTTTTATCGACTGCATTTATTCCAATTACCTTCAATTTATTCTCAAAAATTGAGTTTCACTCCTTAAAAACTTGTAAAAAACACATTGTGATATCATAATGATATCACATTCAATTTTACTTGAGAGTAATATGATTACAGAAAAAGAAATCAAAGCCCCTAATGGCATTATGTTCATTATTGTTTTACTAATAGCGCAAATAGGTGCTATCGCATTCCTTCTATTCAACATGATCAATAGAAATACCGGTCTTTCAATCGTTGCCTTGCTTATCGCTATTGCGATTTTCATTTGTTGGTTTGGTTTTTTTATGGTCAATCCAAAAGAAGCTAGAGTTATGCAGTTGTTTGGTAAGTACGCAGGAACAGTTCATGATTCAGGCTTGCGCTGGGCAAACCCATTTTTCTCTAAAATGCGCGTTTCTTTACGTGTTAGAAACTTTGAAAGCAGTAAACTTAAAGTTAATGATAAAAATGGTAACCCTATTGAAATTGCTGCGGTTATTGTTTGGGAAGTTGACGATACCGCCGAAGCGGTATTCCAGGTTGACGATTACGAAGATTTCGTTTCTATTCAAAGTGAATCTGCTTTGCGTAATTTAGCAACAAGTTATGCCTATGATCATCACGAAGATGACGATATTTCACTGCGCAGTGATCCGGCTAAAATATCTAATGCCTTAAAAATTGAAGTTCAAGATAGATTAGAAAAAGCGGGTGTTACGGTCATAGAATCTCGTATTAGCCACTTAGCTTATGCCCCAGAAATAGCCAACGCAATGTTAAGACGACAACAAGCAATGGCAATTATTGCCGCACGGCGAACAATCGTTGAAGGTGCTGTAGGTATGGTTGAAATGGCTTTAACAAAGTTAGAAGAACGAGAGATTGTTGAACTTGATGCAGAAAGAAAAGCTGCAATGGTCAGTAACTTATTAGTCGTTTTATGTAGTGACGAAGCAGCTCAACCCGTGGTAAATACCGGAAGCTTGTATTAAGTGAAGGAATAATATTTTGGCAAAAAAAGCATACCCTCTTCGCATTAATGAAGACATTCTGTCTGCCATGCAACGTTGGTCTGATGATGAATTACGCAGTTTAAACGCACAAATAGAGTACGTGCTGCGTGATGCATTAAGAAAGTCTGGCCGAAGTAAGCCTAAACCGATAGAAGTTATTATTGATCCAGAAGATTAATATCAATTGGGTAGAATTGTTATTTTACCAACATAATGAAATATAATTACATAAACTTTATTTCATTATTTTAGGCAAAAAAAACCGATGACAATGTCATCGGTGTATTAGCTATGAGGAAAGCTAGAATATACAAATTATTACAACAAGCGTTCACTAGGAACAACTGCATTATAGAGTAACTATTCTACTTCTGTAAAGTCGTTTCTGTAATTTAATTACATCAATGTAGTTATTTTACGCTTAATCCCTATCTTTTCTACATCGTTAACTTTAGCAATCTTCAAAAAGAATTTTAACTTCCGCTATACTTACCTAACATGTTGGCCTGGTTGTTAAGTATGAAATATTTTCTCTATACTTTTTTCTTACTTTTTATTTTTAATGTAAGTGCATTAGATACGATTAGAATGAGATCCCCACAGTCAGAATTTGACGCTAGCCACAGTTATTTTGTCGGCTTAATAAGACTCGCTTACCAAAAAAATAATCGAAAAGTAAATTTTGTCTCGGTACCCTACATGCCACAGAAAAGAGCATTACAAGAGTTGCAAGCGGGAAGGTTAATAGATATTGATTGGTCAGGTGTCGATGCTGTTCGAGCAAGTCAGCTAAATATGGTGAATATCCCTTTAATTAAAGGACTTCTTGGCTTTCGTGTCTTTATAACCCATCAAGACAATTTAACTAAACTTGAGCATATATCGACATTATCAGATTTAGCAAAGTTGAGTTTGTGTCAAGGTAGCCACTGGCCTGATACCGATATAATGCTCGCTGCAGGCCTTAATATCTTACAAAATCCTATTTATGAGAGCATGTTTTCTCAAACTTATATAAAACGCTGTGATGCTTTTCCTAGAGGTATCAACGAAGCCCTGTCAGAATATAAAGCGCGTAAAATAGTTATGCCTGAGCTAGCACTCTATCAAGATTTAATTCTATATTATCCTTTTCCTATGTATTTTTTTACGACAAAAAACAATAGCCAGTTAGCAGCTTTTATACAAACAGGACTTGAGAAAGCAATAGATGACGGTAGTTTTGAAGAGTATATTAAATCTCATCCAACAACTGAGCATTTATTCCCAGTAGAGAAATGGAATAAAGCTCGGTTCATTAAACTAAATAATCCATTCTTGCCTAAAGATTTGGATACTGAAAACCCTAGGTATTGGATTTCAGTTAATTAACACCTATTCAAACATAGCTACATGATTCAATAGGTGCTTATAATTAATACCAAGTGGTTAATGGTAAAATATCTTACTGCTAATGTGCTTGTTCCCAGTTATCACCAATGCCCGCTTCTGCAATCAAGGGTACTTTTAATTCAACTGCCTCATTCATAATTTCAACTAGCTTGGAGGTCGTTTCTTCAACAATGTCTTGATGAATTTCAAAAACTAATTCATCGTGTACTTGCATAGTCATTTGAATGCGCGGGTCATTTTTAGCTTGTATCCATTCATCTACTGCCAACATCGCTTTCTTGATGATATCTGCCGCGGTGCCTTGCATGGGGGCATTAATGGCGGCACGTTCAGCACCTTTGCGGCGCATTGCATTTTTCGCTTTGATGTCAGGTAAATATAAACGACGGCCAAAGCATGTTTCAACATAACCTTGTTCAGCTGCTTGCTGACGTGTGTCTTCCATATAAGCCATTACATTAGGGTAACGTTCAAAATATTTATCCATATACTCTTGCGCTCGATGACGAGGCACATCAAGTTGCTTTGCTAAACCAAAAGCAGACATACCGTAAATCAAACCAAAGTTTACTGCCTTTGCACTGCGACGTTGATCAGATGTTACATCAGCTAAATCAACACCAAATATTTCAGCTGCGGTTGCTTTATGCACATCACGTCCTTCTGAAAAAGCAGCGACAAGCCCTGGATCATCTGATAAATGCGCCATAATACGTAATTCGATTTGAGAGTAATCTATCGCGACAATTTTATGATCTTTGGGTGCGATAAATGCCAAACGAATTTTTCGGCCTTCTTCGCTACGAATTGGAATATTTTGTAAATTTGGATCGGTCGATGATAAACGCCCGGTTGCCGCAACGGCTTGTTGATAAGAAGTATGCACGCGACCTGACTTACATACTAATAATGGTAATTTGTCGGTATAAGTAGACTTTAGCTTACTCAAACCGCGATTTTCTAAAATCACTTTGGGTAATGGGTAATCAAGTGCGAGTTCTTGTAATACTTCTTCTGCAGTTGAAGGGGCCCCCTTCGGCGTTTTTTTAATAACAGGAATTTTTAACTCTTCAAACAATATTTTTTGTAGCTGTTTGGGTGAGGCCAAATTAAAAACCTGCCCAGCAATGTCGTGCGCTTGAATTTCTAGTTCTTGTAAGCGCATACCAATTGAGTGGCTTTGTTCATTTAATAAATCAGCGTCTATCAATACACCATGCTGCTCCATACGCGCTAAAACAGGCATTAACGGCATTTCAATATCAGTGAAGACTGAAAGCTGATCTTTATGCTGTTCCAATTTAGAAAAGATAGCGTGATGCAAACGCAAAGTAATATCCGCGTCTTCTGCAGCATAATGCCCTGCCTTTTCAATTTCAATTTGATTGAAGGTTAATTTTTTAGCACCTTTACCTGCAATGTCTTCAAAACTTACAGTCTTGTAGCCTAAATATTTTGTGGCTAACGCATCCATATTATGGCGTGTGGCAACACTATTTAAACAGTAAGACTCGATCATGGTATCAAACGTCATACCTTGCATTTCAATGTCGTAATGTGAAAGAACATTGGCATCATACTTTAAGTTTTGCCCAACTTTGGCTTGGGTTTTGTCTTCTAGCAAAGGTTTTAATTGTGCAAGTACCCAGTCACGGTCAAGTTGCTGCGGTGCATCTTCATAGTCATGCATCAACGGTACATAAGCTGCGGTTCCAGCTTCAATTGAAAATGATAAACCAACAAGCTCAGCATTCATGTAATCAACACTGGTTGTTTCAGTATCAAAAGCAAAGAGTTCAGCGCTTTTTAACTTAGCGAGCCATGAAGTAAAGTCAGCTTCAGTAAGAATAATTTGATAGTCTGCTTCAATATCATCAGCTGTTGGAATATCTTCTTCGATAGCGTTGCCACTCGCACTTTCTTGTGCAGGTGAACTAGCCGTGGTTGAATCACCCTTTTGTAAATCCGCTAATAACCGACGAAGTTCATATTTAGTATAAAGCTCGGTAAGCTTTTCAATATTAGCTTCCCTAGGTTGAAGTTGATCCGCTGTTTGTTCAAGCGCTACATCTAGTTTAATCGTGGCTAGTTCATAAGAAAGTGGCAAAAATTCAAGCGCTTCGCGAAGGTACCCGCCAATTTTTCCTTTTACGTTATCGGCATTGGCCATCACATTTTCTAAATTTTCATGCTCTAACAACCATTTTACCGCTGTTTTAGGGCCACATTTATTCACACCTGGAATATTATCAACCTTGTCACCCATCAATGCTAAGTAGTCAATGATTTGATCAGGACGCACACCAAACTTTTCAACTACGCCTGCAACGTCCATTTTCACATCGGTCATGGTGTTAATTAACGTCACATGTTCATCAACTAGCTGTGCCATGTCTTTATCGCCAGTTGAAATAACTGTGTCGATACCCGCTTTGCTAGCTTGGTCAGCCAAAGTACCAATAACATCATCGGCTTCTACGCCCTCTATTACTAATAGAGGTAACCCCATTGCTTCAACAATTTCATGAATCGGCGCGATTTGCGTACGAAGATCATCAGGCATGGGTGGACGATTAGCTTTGTACTCTGGGTACATGTCATTACGGAAGGTTTTGCCTTTCGCATCAAATATCACAATAACATTGCCGTTCGGGTAGTCTTTTTTCAGACTTTTTAGCATATTTAGCACGCCAGTAATGGCACCAGTAGGTTGGCCATCTTTTGTTGATAGTGCTTGTAAATATGGTACATGGTATGCACGAAATAAGTACGAAGATCCATCTACTAATATGAGAGGCGATAAAGCAGAATTTGTCATGATGATAAGTGACTAGAAGTGAAATTTGGCTAAGGATGCCACACTCAGTACATTCTCTCCACTTAATCTAGAGAATTAGTCACAAAAGATCTGTAAAATTGTGGATAAGTGTGTTGAAAACAACGGGAGAAACCATAACAGTTAAATGACTATTACGGTATGATTTAATATAAGTTGTTATTTTAATAGAGAAAAGAGACATTAAATTTCTTTTTCACATATTTTATTTTTATTTTTATTTATGTGGATAAAATTTTATCCGGTCTATTTATCAGCATCTTATAATATGTTTGTTTTTTGTGCTGCTTAAATAAACGAGAAAAGAGAGTACCAGAATTCACCCTCAATACCAGACAAATATTAAATTATTTTTATTGAAATATTACGACTTAAAATAACTAAAAAATATAAGCGAATAACAGTGCGACTTTGCGAGATATCAAGATGTTTTTTTGTTGAGTAAATTGATTAAAAAAAATAAAAATGAGCTAACTTATTTTCAAAGTTATACACAGTTAAAAGTGAATTACTGGTAAACCACTTTATAATATTCATAATGCAACAAAGTGGGATTTAGGAAATGACTTAACAAACCGAAAACGCTCTGATGAGTTACCGTAATAGAAAAAGAGAATTTGCAAAAATGAGTTGCTAAGTTGTTATGTTAATTATCAAATACACAATACTGGTCAGACCTCGTTTGAGAAAAAACGTATACCGTGATATTGTAATAAAAAATAAGAAATGGATGCTTTATTGAACATTAGATCTCCCTTTTATTTTATTTGATTATTAGGTAAAACGCTTTTTATCAATGACATTTTGTGAAATTAATAGCGTTAGCACCACGAAAAACAAATATAGGATTACAATTAAGAGGCGACCAAAGAAACAAAAGGCTTAATTAATGCTGAACCTAACAATAAAGCAAAAAATCATTTTTGGCTTTACCACTATCGGATTATTATTATTAACCGCTAGTAGCTTTTTCTATCATTCGTTGAATAAAATTTCCGCCGCCAATAATAACGTTGAAACGTTAGCTGTTCCTGTGCAAAAGCAAAGTAGCGCATTACAAATTCAATTATTAAGAATGATGCAGCGAGCCGCAGTCGCTTATACTCAATCTGACACGAATGAATTGCAAGAAAGCTTAGCAAAATTTAATCAACTCCAAGAAGATTATAATCAAACGGTTCAGTTATTACACTTAAAAGTAACCGACCAAGCACAAATGCAAACGGCTTTGAAGCAAGCTCAATTGCAATATCTGCAATATTCGGCACATATCCAAGCAATGTTTGCCACTAAAATAAACCATCAAAAAGCGATTGCTGATTTTCAAACGGGCTATAAAACGTTTGAAGACGCACGCTATCAGGCAAGTACTGATATGCTTGATTTAGAAATTATTGAAGCGGACGGACAAGAAAAGTTGCTTGATGAAGTTATCGGCACAGGCTCTCGAGTTGATGATTCCCTTTATACATTGGGCAACACTATGTCAGGGCTTAATCGCACTGAATCAATTGATTTAGTTACTAAGCATCAAGAAGAGATGGTCTTTTTAATCAATAATATTAACACTAACTTTAGCTATTTAGTACAGCAAGCAGAGCCTTTAAAGGCAAATGAATTGCTAGACGATTTCAAAAGTAATTTCACTATCATTCAAGAATCATTGCAACAACCCGGTCGCTTATATCAGCTAAAACATCAAATATTAAACTTACAGCGTGAAACAAAAGAGACGTACGCTTTAGCTAACGAATCTTTTAATTTAAGTTATGCAAAAATCGATGAGTTAGTTTTATTAGCCAATAAACGCTTTGTTCATTTCCAGAAGAATGCGCAAGATGAAATTCAAACGGGCAAAACTTTAGCCATTGTTTTGGCCTTAACTTTTATTGTCATGGCAAGTTTCATTTCCTTTATCACCACAAAAGCGATGATTGGCCCATTACAAGCCGTTAATAAGGCCTTATCTTTAATTGCCAGTGGAAACCTATCTAAACGTATGGATAAGCGCAGTGATGATGAATTTGGCGAGCTAATTAACAACATCAATAAATTATCTGATGATCTCACTCATTTGCTCAATACAATAAATAAAGACGCACACTCATTAGATGAATCTGCCGCGTTAACCAATCAGCAAAGTCAATTTATTTCAACATCTGCTAGCCAACAGATTGTGCGTATCGACAATGCAAAACAGCTTGCCGAACAAATGTTTGCCAGCTCCAATACGGTAAAAGACGAAGCCGACATTACTGCAACTCATGTCACAGAGGCATCACAGCGCAGCCAAGATATTAATAATATTGCTGTCGATAATAGCCAACGAATTGAACAATTATCAACACGATTAAGTGAATCGGTTGAAGTGATGGAGTTACTTAGCCAGCATAGTAAGAGCATTGGCAGTATTCTCGATACTATTGGTGGTATTGCGGAGCAAACAAACTTGCTTGCCTTAAACGCTGCTATTGAAGCCGCTCGAGCAGGTGAGCAAGGTCGTGGGTTTTCAGTGGTTGCTGACGAAGTCAGATCATTAGCCTCTCGTACTCAAGCATCAACGGCTGAAATACAAGTGATGATTAATAATTTGCAACAAGATACTATTATTGCAGTTAAGGCTATTTCTGAAGGCCAAACTCAAGCAAGTGAATGTGTTGCACAAAGTCAGCAATTAAGCCAAGCCATAAACCAAATAGATGAAACATTAAATGCCATTGATTCTATGAGTAAAAGCATCACAAACGCGGCCCAAGAACAGCTTATTTACAGTGAAAAGATTGAAAACACGATGAATGAAACTGCCGATGCAGCAAGTAAAAATGCTACTGAAGCAAGTAATATGCGTCAAAGAAGTGAAGATGTAAACAACCTAGCTAATTCGCTTACTAGCTCTGTAGAGCGCTTTACTTTGTAAGCTGACGAGCCCGATATCTATAACAATATTTTTAGGCTCATCATGTATCCCCAAACCTTTGAAGATGCTGATGCCTGCAGCTTCAAATAGTTTGGGGATAGTTACTTCAAATGACGCTCTCCAATCAAGTTAACGTAACAAACTCTTCCGCGCTCGTTGGATGAATGGCAATGGTATTGTCGAAATCAGCTTTCGTCGCGCCCATTTTCATGGCAACCGCAAACCCTTGTAGTAATTCATCACTACCAAAACCAATGCTATGAATACCGACAATTTTTTCTTCCTTGCCAACACAAATGAGCTTCATGCGGGTTGGATCACGATAATCTTCAGTAATAGCCTGATACAAAGCGGTAAATTGTGAGTTGTAAACGTTAACTTGTTCTTCACCATATTCTGCAACGGCTTCTTTTTCAGACAAACCTACTGTCCCTATAACCGGATGACTAAACACTACCGTGGCAATATTTGAATAATCTAAGTGCTCATATGGCTTGTTATTGAATAAGCGTTCACATAATCGACGCCCTGCTGCAACAGCCACGGGTGTTAACTGCGCACGACCAGTATTGTCTCCCACGGCATATATACCATCAACATTGGTATTTTGGTATTTGTCCGTGGAAATAAAACCGCGTTCATTAACTTCTACGCCAGCCGCTTCAAGGTTTATATTATCAGTTGCAGGCTCTCGCCCTATCGCCCATATTAAAGAATCTACAGGACCAACTGATTTACCATTTTCTAAATGAATACTGAGTTGTCCATTATCATGTTTTTCAACGCGGGTAGGAATACTGTGGGTATGCAGCGTTGGACCATGTTTTGCCATTTGCTCTACTAAGGTATCACTCAGCATATCGTCAAAGCCACGCAGTGGTTTTTCTTTACGTACTAATAAATGTGACGTTGTACCCAAAGCATGAAATACACCAGCAAGTTCTACTGCGATATAACCCGCACCAACAACAGCAACACTTTCAGGTTGCTCTGTTAATGCAAAAAAACCATCAGAATCGATACCGTGCTCTGCACCTTCAATACTTGGAATGCTCGGACGACCACCTGTGGCAATAACAATATGGTCAGCCGTAATGTGTTCACCATTGACTTCTACGGTATTTTTATTGATAAACTTTGCGAAACCATTGATCACAGTTACATCGTTACTCGCAAAACCACGAGCATAAGCGGCATGAATACGTTCGATATAGGCTTCTCGATTTTTGACTAAAGTTCCCCAGTCAAAACCTTGTAATGGCGCTTTAAAACCATAATCGGCTGAATAATGTAAAGCATCGGCAATTTGCCCTGCATACCACATTGCTTTTTTCGGCACACAACCAACATTTACACAAGTACCGCCAATATGTTTTGCTTCTATAACAGCCGCTTTCTTGCCGTGTTTTGCTGCTCGGTTTGCAGAGGCGATACCACCACTTCCTGCGCCAATGGCAAGAAAGTCAAAATGTTGTGTCATGTTTTTATTCCTAAAAAGAGTATTAAGTTATATATGCGGCTATACCAAGCGTTATTCAAGCCACTTAAACTTTTGGCTCACTAACTTTTATTTCAATAGTATCCGCTTGTAAATATTGTTCGATTATAATAACAGGGACTGGTTTACTGTATAAAAAACCTTGAATGAGATGACAGTGTTTGTCTCCTAAAAATTTCAATTGCTTTTTATTTTCTACGCCTTCAGCAATACATATCATATTCAAACTATTAGCCAATGCTAAAATGGTTTCAACAATAGCTTCGTCTGCAGGATTAATACCGACACCAGAAATAAAAGTTCGGTCAATTTTTAAAATTTTCAACGGCAACTTTTTCAAGTACGATAATGACGAATACCCCGTACCAAAATCATCAAGCGCTAACACCACGCCTAAATTATCAAGCGCTCTCATCGTTGCTATCGCTTTATCCGGATCCGAAATTAGCATGCTCTCAGTGATTTCAAATTTCAGTGCTTTAGGAGGTAAATCATATTGCACAAGGATATTTTTTAAATACGAAACTAAATTATCTTGCAGAAAATGCTGAACAGACAAGTTAATCGATAAATACATGTGAGGACGAATAGCCCGCCATTTTTTCAAATCGATAACACCGCGCAAAATAGCAGCTTCAGTCATCGGTATGATCAAACCTAAATCTTCAGACAGCGGAATAAAATCATTTGGAGGGATGAGAATATCTCCGTTTTGCCAACGTAATAACAATTCGGCACCAATAGCCTTACCTTTGTATGAATCAACAATCGGTTGATAATGATTAATGAATTCATTATTTTCAAAAGCAAGTTTAAGTTGAGATTCTGCGTTCAACCGTTCACTCGCTTCAACATTCATGCGAGGAGTATAAAATTGGAATGTATTACGGCCAAGCTGCTTTGAATGATACATAGCAACATCGGCATGACGAAGCAATTCATCACTGTTTTTAGCGTCATCAGGGAAAATAGCAATGCCAATACTAGCACCGACACTCACCATATTACCTTTGAGATCTACCGGTTCACCCACTGTGGTAATAATTTTTTGTGCTATTTTTGCAAGCTGACCATTCGCCCGATAAGACTCTAAAAGCACCACAAATTCATCACCACCAATACGAGCAAGGGTATCATCAATTCTAAGAATGGCACTTAATCGCTTGGTAATTTCTTGCAACAACAAATCGCCGCAATCATGTCCTAATGAATCGTTAACTTGTTTAAACCTGTCAAGATCTATAAAAAACAATGCGATTGATTCCGACATACGTGCAGAATAATCCATTGCGTGCTTTATTCTATCAAGCAGTAATGAACGATTAGGTAAATCAGTTAAGTGATCATAATTCGCCAAGTAACGTAGTTCTTTTTCGGCATGCTTTTGCGCACTGATATCCGTAAAAATACAAACAAAGTAAGTGCTATTCGTTGACTCATTTAAACTCGCACTTACTGTTACTATGACATGGTATTCTTCATTAGATTCTGTTTTGATCAGCTCTTCACCACGCCAGTCATCCCCTGCCTTTAAATTTGAAAATAACTTTTGATAGAAGTTAAAACGATCGTCGGTCAATCCAAATAAGCTAGCATCAAAAGCAAATTCTTCTTCTTGCCAAGAAAATGTCTTACGTAATGACTCGTTAGCAATAACTCGACTAAAATTATCACTAATAATTAGCACCCAATCTTTGGTTTTCTTAAATGCTTCTCCGTAAAATTGAGCTCGTTCGGCATCTGCTAACGACTGTGTGATATTGGTGTATGCGCCCGTAACTCTGGATGGTTTACCATCAATATCAGTTGCTACAATTTTGCCAAGATCTTTAAACCACAACCATTGACCATTAGATTTTTTCATTCGATAACTAAAAGAGAAGCTGCTTTTAGTATCAGCAGTGACTAAAAACGTTAGCCAACGCGAATGAAATAATTCACGTTCATCTTTATGAATCAATGATAAGTGCTTTTTAAAACTATAAGAAGATTTAAGTTCGCTATAGCCCAACTCTTCAGATGCTCTTTTAGCAAACATTAAGTTATTGCTACTTTGCCAGTCCCATACTTCACTATTACTACCGGTGAGAGCTAACTGCAGTCGATTCTCTCGATATTTTACTTCTTCATGCGCAGCAAGTAATAAACGAGTATTTTTTCGACGCTTTGCATACCAGAGAATTAATGATGTAAAAAATAGAACACTATAGATGAAATAAGCTAATGGTGATGACCAGGGCGCATAATCAACATTAAAATTAATAATGAACGCTTCAGAATATTCTTTTGTTTCAGGCGATTGAACGCGAACTACGAGTGAATGTGACCCAGAAGGTAAACTGGGAAAAGTAATGTAATTTTCAGTTGTTAGTGGGTAATCTATGTTATCAACACCCTGTAACTTATATTCAAATAAAATATCTTTTTTACTGCTATAAATTAAAGGTGAAAAATCAATACGAATGCCAACATCATCATACTGTAACCTAATCGTCTCATCATTATTTAACACAAATGGCAAAGCTAAATCACGCGATAACACATGAATATGGGTAGCATGCACACTCAGTTTGTCACCATAATTCTTCCTCTTTAAAACCAAAGGGTCAAAAATACTGACACCATTAATAGAACCATAAGCAAAATGATGATTGTAGAGTTCATAGAAAGCACCACTATTGTATTCTTTAGCGACTAACCCATCGCTTATAGTAAAGTTACGAAAATGGTGTGTTTCGGTATCCAGCATGTAAATTCCATTATGACTGGAAAACCAAATATCACCTTCAGGGTCAGCCAATAGGCCGTACAAACTATGCTCTAAACTTGAATTACCTTGATGGTAGAAATATTTTTGTTCGTAGGTTTTACTGTCTAAGCCAATAAGCCCTTTCCCATTCAAGCTAAGCCAAAGAATTCCTTTTTTATCAATTACCCAACTTTCAAAGAATGTCCACTCACTTCTTGCAATATTAGGATGTTGATATAACAGTTCGATTTTTCTTGTATCAAGATCAAAAGACCATAATGAATCATTGGTAGAAAACAGCATTTTTTCACTATGAGGTAAATAGCCTAATAAAGTATAAACTTCACCTTCTACATTTGTGCCACTCATTTCATCAAGCGGGTCAATGATCCCCGTTGTTAATGAAATTCGATTGACGCCTTTTTCCGTAACACCCCACAAGGTATTATGATGGTCAAAAAATGATGAGTACTGCACTAACCCAAGTAATTCTTTCACTTTATCGTTATAGGGAATATCAATGAGCTTTTTGCTTTTTGTATCAAATAACAGCATGCTTTTTGCCGTAGAAACCCATAAACGTTGCTGTAAATCTTCATAAACATAATGAATATTACTCGTATGGTAAGTACTTTTTTGATTCTCTGTCGCTAAAAAATGCAACACTTCATCGTTTCGAGTATCGAGTAAATTGAGCCCATTTCCTGTCGCTACCCATAACTTTTCAGGATCACGACGTTGTTCTGTAATAGCCCAAACGACATTATCCGTTAAGCTCTTTTCATAGCCTTTTTTATAACGGTAGTTGGTGATTAAAGTTAGCTTAGGATCCCACTTATAAATACCCGCTGAATTAGAGCCTAACCAAAATGAGCCTTGCTTGTCTTTAAGAACAGAAACAACAATATTGTTATTCATATGGTCAAAAAATTGGTTATATGAAAAAAGAAACTCGGTAGTGTCGGTATTGGTATCAATGACGGACAGCCCTAAATGATTACCTTGATATAGATCATCACCGTCTGCATAAAACTGCCAACTTGATACACCATCAGTGATCACTTTATACGCAGGAAATTGAAAGTCAGACACTAAGTAGTTATTAATATTGTGAACTGGCAGACTATAAACACCATGATCTGTGCCTAAGTAAAGGTGATTGTTTGAACTGACATGTAAGTTGAATACTTTATTCGCGCCCTCATCACTAAATGTGCCGGAACTAATTTCAGTATCAGTAACTGTGGGTAATTTTTTCCAAGCTTTAGTTTCGACGTTTAGCGCAAAAATGCCCGTACGTGTCGCAATATACAAAATGTTTTGGTGTAATAATATTTCATTAATATTATTAATCGTGGTGAGTTCTGCTGATAAATCTAATAATCGAGTGCTTTTTTTAGAGGCTTTATTATATAAAATAATGGTTTTTGAACTGGCAATAAAAAAGTCACTATTATTTGCTTCAACCACATCAATTATATAGTAGTCTTTATTTTCGGGGTCTGTTTTCAGAATTTCTTGGTATGTATCTGTTTGTTTACTGTAGGTAAAGAGCCCTTTTCCCGCCACATTCAACCAAAGCAATTTATCCTTATCTTGTATAATTCGGTAAAAGCCATAATTATCAAAATCTTGATCTGGTCCCTTTAAGCTTCGAAAAGTATAACCATCATACATATTCAAACCGTTTTCAGTGCCAATCCAGATAAATCCTTCATCATCTTGAAAGGTCGCTTTAATTGAGCCTTGAGATAAACCATGTTCAACGGATAAATTTTCTAAATACAAGTTGTTTACTTCAGCCAAAGCACTGTTTGAAATCAGCAGAGTTACCATTAAACACATCAGCAATGAACAGACTTTTATATATCGATACATAACACCCCAAGGAAGCTAAACAACGGACAAAACATCAGTCTTTTTAGTATAAGTTACTTGCTCATAAAACAAACGTTAATTGTCTTAATTTTTCGCATAACAACCTGTTTAATAAAAGAGTAGCAATTAGTTAACATGTTTTATATTAACGATTTACTTCTACCTTTTTTAACACAAACCAATAGATCGAAAACAATAATGTGACAAACCTTGATTATTCCCAATAAAGGTCTTACATCTACAACATCATTTATTAAAGAATAGATCATTATGAGCAATCCATTGCTAACCGTTTCAGATTTACCCTGTTTTTCGCAAATAAAACCTGAACATATAAAACCAGCTGTTGAGCATGCCATAACAGCATGCAAAAAAGTGATTGCCAATGTGCTCGAAGAAAAAACATTTACTTGGGCAAACTTAGTTATGCCAATAGATGAAGCAGACGACACTTTAAGCAAGCTTTGGTCGCCGGTTTCTCATATGAATTCTGTTGTTAATAGCGACGAATTACGGGATGCATACGAATCATGTTTACCACTATTATCTGAATACGGTACCTTTGTTGGCCAACACCAAGGCTTATACCTTGCTTACCAGCAATTCGCTGAATGTGCAGAATATCAACAATTAGATATTGCTCAACAGAAAGTGGTTAAAAATACACTACGTGACTTTAAATTATCAGGCATCGCTTTAAATGATGATGATAAAAAACGCTACGGGGAAATTGTTACTCGCCTTTCTGAACTTAGCTCAACGTTTGGTAATAACTTACTTGACGCCACTCACGCTTATAGCGTTAATATTACGGACAAAAATGAGCTAAGCGGCTTACCCGACAGCGCTATTGAAGCTGCTGCTGAATTGGCAAAAGAACAAGAAAAGCAAGGTTGGTTGTTTACCTTAGATATTCCAAGTTATTTGCCTGTAATGATGTATTGCGCCAATGCCACATTGCGTGAACAGTTATACCGTGGTTTTGTTACTCGCGCTTCAGACCAGGGTCCCAATGCAAGTGAATTCGACAATAGCGGTATCATGAACGAGTTGTTAAAACTCCGTCATGAATTAGCACAACTATTGGGCTTTAATAATTTCTCTGAAAAGTCTATTGCCACTAAAATGGCATCATCCACAAATGAAGTATTAAGCTTTCTTGAAAACCTTGCGGTAAAGTCAAAGAGCCAAGGGCAACAAGACTTGAATGAAGTAAAAGCCTTTGCTGAACAAGAGTTCAACCAAACAGACTTACAAGCTTGGGATCTGCCTTACTACAGCGAGAAATTAAAGCAAAGCCGTTACGCCATTTCAGACGAAGAGTGTCGACCTTACTTCCCTGAAAATAAAGTGGTGTCCGGCCTTTTCGAAGTGGTTCGCCGTTTATTTGGCTTAACGATCACGGAAAAGTCAGGTATCGATACTTGGCACAAAGATGTGAAATTTTTTGAAGTACTCGATCGTGACAATAATTTACGTGGTAGCTTTTATTTAGATTTATACGCCCGAGCCAAAAAACGCGGTGGTGCATGGATGGACGATTGTAAAAGTCGTCGTGAGACAAGCAATGGCGATATTCAATTCCCTGTAGCGTATTTAACCTGTAACTTCAATAAACCTATCGGTGACAAACCGGCTTTATTTACTCATGATGAAGTCGTTACTTTATTCCACGAATTTGGTCATGGCATTCATCATATGTTGACGCAGATTAACGCCAGCGGTGTTTCTGGTATCGACGGTGTACCATGGGATGCCGTAGAGCTACCGAGTCAGTTTCTAGAAAACTGGTGCTGGCAGCCAGAAGCATTAGCCTTTATTTCTGGTCATTATCAAACGGGCGAATCACTACCACAAGAAATGCTTGATAAAATGTTAGCGGCAAAAAATTATCAATCAGCCATGCAAATGTTGCGACAATTAGAGTTCAGTCTTTTTGATTTTAAGATGCATAAAGAGTATCAACCGCAACAAAACAACAATACTTATATTCAAGAGACATTGAACAAAGTACGTGACGAATACTCAGTTGTAAAAGCCGCTGACTTTAATCGCTTTCAACACAGCTTTGGCCATATCTTTGGCGGCGGTTACTCCGCAGGTTATTACAGCTATAAATGGGCAGAAGTATTGTCTGCCGACGCCTTTAGCCGCTTTGAAGAAGAAGGTATTTTCAACGAACAGGTGGGTAATGACTTCTTAAGCAATATCTTAGAAAAAGGCGGTTCTCAAGAGCCAAGTGAATTATTTAAAGCCTTCCGCGGGCGTGAACCAGAAATTGATGCGTTACTTCGTCATTGCGGTATTACCGGCTAAATAACCTAATCAAAGCATAGCGCACAACACTGGGCGTACTTTAAAGAATACTCATTTTTTAAATACGCTCAGTACCCGTCCGATAACTTGGCTTCTACTCACCGGACCAAGCTGTTCAACAGAAAGACTCGAGAGATTTTCACCTTTACACCAAATAAAACCGTTACCGTCAATTAACGCCACCGTTTTTATGATCACGCCGTATTGTTGATGGCGAACCAAGATCGTTTGATCTGGCTTTATCCGCAGATGTTTCAACCAGTTGCACACTAAGACATAGCTATAGTCAGGTATACGAGGAAACATACTATGACCGGTAACTTTCCATATTTTAAAGCCTAAAACAGTCATGAGTTCAACATTGGGTAAACAACGGGTTGCTCTGGAGGATATGGACATTGAGCAACAAATGTTGATTGACCCTTTGATTGCCAGAAAATATCAGCAAAACGATTCACTTTCGCTAACAAAGATAAAGTTATCTCTTTATCCACATGCTGTTTAGCTTTAGATGTTTCCATCATAATATTGTGAACTAGTCGATGTAATTCAGGAAATGTTTCAAGTTGAGGTTCTTTTATATAATCTCCCCAAATCACCGATATTTCTTCTTTTACTTTACTGCCATGAAGCTCTTTTTGTGCAACTAACCGTAAAAATTCAGCTTGTTTATCTAAATTACTGAGCATCTTTTCATCTAAATCATTTAACAAATCAACGAGTCTAATCATGGTTAATACCGCAATTTGTGCTGAAATGGGGTCATAAATTTTACAGGGGATGTCGCAATGTGCCTCGGCTGTTCCAAAGGTTATTTTACTGTCTAACTTTTCAATTAATCGATAGAGCATAATGCCTCCATTATTTATTTTTATAAAGTTGATTTAAAATTTGGTTATACAGAAAACTCAAACCAACGAAAATAGGTGCTAACCACAATAAATGCATTAATGAGGCATACATTGAATGATGATCATGACCTTCATGTGCAAAGATATCGAAGCTTATGGTGGTCAAGAGTAGCGTTAAGGTAACGGCTAATATTTTCATTATTTATCCTTATTTATCGACATAATAGATTAATGAATCATGCCTTGATTTTCATCAAGCTGCGTTTTAAATTCTTTTAATGCTTGTTGGCAGTCTGTACAAATTGAATGTTTCTTTGAAAATAATAGTACTGGCATAAACGTCAGCTTAAGTGCTTTTAATGCAATAAGTTGCATGTCTTCACAATGTTCTTCGCTTTTACTCAGCGTCAACATTCGGTGATGTGGGATCAATAGGTATTCTAACGACACTCGCGGGTTCCCTTGTTTTTCATATAACACTGCTAAATTATGACAAGCTCCAATCCATGCCATTAAGAGCTCAACATTGCTGATATCTGCAGACCACAAAACATCGAGGTATGAAGCGGCTTCTTTATAAAAGTATTCCGCTTGTCGCCATTTTTCATTATCAAAACATTCATTGCCATCACTTAACAAACGCTGCCATTGCCTCATAGTTCTTCCTTTACTCTTTAGATATACTTTCAACTGAGTTAGCGGATATTTATTAAATACCCCAACCGACAAGCTTAATGATAATCATTCTTATTTAGATCTTCAAGTGGTTATTTACCATACAGCTAAATTATTTTTCTTTGTCCATTCCTTAAATAACAAAAATGAAGTGCAATATCGTCAACTTGCTTGCCAACTCTTACTTGCTCTGTGTTAATATTTTCCTCATGAAAACAACTACAACTTGAATAGAATATTTATGTCTCTAGAAAAATTTGACTCTCTCTATCAGCGCGCCGTCGAACGTAAAGGTGGCGAAGCTGCGCTGAACTTATTATTAGGTGATGCTCATCAAGACCATTTAGTGGCAACATTAAGTGACGATCGTATTTTGTCAGCCTTTACCAAAAAGATTTTTCAAAGTGGTTTTGTTTGGCGTGTTGTTGAAAACAAGTGGCCAAATTTCGAAGAACTCTTTTTTGAATTCGACTTAACAAAAATATTAATGATGCCCGAAGAAATGCAAGAGCGTAAAGCCACCGACGTTCGTATTATTCGTAATTTCAAAAAAGTTAAAACCATTCAGGCAAATGCACAAATGATGTTTGAGCAAGTGCAAAGCGATCATAACCAGCATAAAACTTTTGCTGAATTTATCGCATCATGGCCAAGTAATAATATTATTGGCTTGTGGGATTTCCTTAAGAAAAAGGGTCAACGTTTAGGCGGCAATACGGGTCCTTATGCCCTACGCACAATAGGTAAAGACACCTTTTTACTGAGCCGAGATATTGAAGCTTATTTTCGTGCGAATAAAATCATTGATGGTGGCCTTCAAAGTAAAAAAAGCTTAGTGGCGATTCAAGATAGTTTTAATCAATGGCAAAGTGAGTGCGACTTATCCCTTACTCAACTCAGCCGCTTAGTCGCATTTGCGACTGGCGACAATCATATTCAGGCAGACCTATAATTATGGACCTTTCCCATGTTGCAGTCGCTTATGTTGATAGAACTGATGTTGATTTAGCCAAAAAATTAGCTAAGAAATGGCAATTAGACTATATCGGCGACAGTGCTTCCGCCGGTAAACACCCCGAACTATTGTTTTTATTGCAAGTAAATTTTCAAGAAGTAGAGTTGATCAAACTTGATGAACCTAAACTTGGCGGCATTAAAGTAGACTTTGTTGATGGTGCCGTTGCCCACCGACGAAAATTTGGTGGTGGACGCGGCCAAGACATCGCTAAAGCGATTGGCTTAAAACACGGTTTTACCCCACACGTACTTGATGCGACCGCAGGCTTAGGACGGGACTCATTTGTTCTCGCTACTTTAGGTTGCACAGTAACGATGAAAGAGCGAATGCCCATAGTCGCTGCACTGCTAGAAAATGGCTTAGAACGCGCGAAACTAAATAATGAAGTGAGTGATATTGCCAGCCGCATGTCATTGATGCATGTCTCCTCCATTGACGACATGGAATTCGCACAACAACCCGATGTGATTTACCTCGACCCTATGTACCCTCACCGTGAAAAGTCTGCAGCGGTGAAAAAAGAAATGCGCGTTTTTCAGTCACTCGTTGGTGAAGACTTAGATGCAGATGATTTACTTGAACCTGCATTGAAGCTAGCAAAGTATCGTGTGGTTGTTAAACGCCCGAGCTATGCACCACCATTAAATGATAAAAAGCCATCGACCAGTATAAAAATGAAAAAAAATCGTTTTGACGTTTATGTAAATCAAGCAATCCCTAAAAACAATTAATGCTTACCCGACGGCTAAGATAAATGTCAAAAATTAATCACTTTAATCTTAATTTTTATGATCGGACACTCAACTATTAACGATATTTAATATCAGCGAATAGTTGAGTTTATATACTGGCCGGCTCAGGTTTGTTGGTACGAAGCCATTGATAAAAGAAAAAGCCAAGTATCAGTGAAGTGAACAAAGCACCAATGGCAATTAACCAACGGTTTTCTAATCTTGATACTTTTTGTTGAGCAATTAATTCATATTCATAATCATTGTTAGCAATCGTTGTTAAATAACGTTCGCCAAGATACTGGTCTGTTAGTTGGATTTTTAAAAGCAGATTGTTTTGACTATTTTCCACAGGAATTGCTTTGTATGTGTAGTATGTTTGAGGATAGAAAAGCGCAAAATATCCAGATAACATTAACGATATCGATAGGGTTAGCAACATCACTAAAACAATATTTTGTTTGGTGATTGTTGGTTGGTTAGAAAGCAGTTCATTGCTCGTTATATTATAGGCACAACAAAGTTTCTCTATAACATCAGGAGAAGGATAATGACGACCATTTTCCAGCTTTGATAAATAAGACTGCTGAATATCAATTGTTTTAGCTGCTGTTGCCTGTGTCCAATCTTGCTGTTTTCTTAAACTTATTAGCTTTTCTGCCAAACCCATAGAAACTCCTTTATATCCTAAGAGTTATTATCCTAAATTTTGAAAATAATGAAATAGTATAAATTAATTCTTTTAAATGAATATTGCGAATCTCCACGAATATACACGAATATCAAGCTATTAGCTTGTTTTTGTATTTCTCATTGTCGATACTTAATGTAATTGATAAATTGGTATAAACATAAAATTAAGGAGTTTGCTTTAATGACTTTTACTATAAAGATTTCGATTTTAGTCCTAATAATGGGCTTATCTACAATTGATGTAAATGCAGCAGAAAACACCAAGCATGAGCAGAAAGAGACTTTAGCTAAGATCAATGTGAGCATTGATATTTTTCCGCTCGAGGGTGAGTTAACCATTGATGACTATCCTCAAATTCTAAAAGAAAATAAACCAGAAAGCTCACCAACGTTTACTGCCATCGCAGGAGAACCAAATTCAGTTGATATTAGTAATGCAGAATTGAATTGGAATTCAAAAGGAACAACCCGTATTAAGTTTGTTGCCAATAAGAGCGCCAACGAATTTGACCTTAATTTTGAATTAGTTCGAGGTAAAATTTATACCATAGGTACCGCTACATCTATGGAGGTCGGCCAAACAATGCTTATGTCTGCAAACTTTGACAATGTAACTAAGCTCATCAGGGTAGCAACAACACGAGCAGATAATTCAGTTGGAGTTAATGGAGATTTGCTAGCATCAGCAGAATCAAACAAAAACTATTGTGCTGCAATTTCAGTAAACAAAATGACAAATAATAATGACGGAAAACCTTTACGCTTTATTACTCACAATGGCGAAGACTTAACCTACAATCATTCTGGCACTGAGATTTGGGCCCTTGGGAAAAAATTAAGAATTAAACCTGGCTTACATCATTTCACTGCAACAGCCAATTGTGTACCGCTTAGAAGAGCAAAGCAACGCACAGAGACCATAAATGGTCGTTCTAGACAATGGTGTTATGCGGCTTCGAGTAAAAGAAAAGCAGATAAAGAGTTCCACGGTGAATTCGACTTTTCAATTAAAGTTGAAGCGGGTAAAAGATATCATCTTATTGCCCAGCGTAAAATGGTGTCTGAGACAGAAGTGGAACATAAGCTTAGCGCTAACGTTATTAAAGTAACCGAAGAGAGCTGTAGCCTTAGCGATTACGAAGAAAATATAAAAATCACACGAATGAACCGGTAAATGAACCGGTAAATGAACCGAGTAATGTATTTAACGGTGCACATACCCACAATTAGACGATTGACGTTGTCATACATTACTTTTTATTGAACAAAACTATTTAGTAAAATTTATACAATCAAGAGGAAATGCAGATGAAAAATTTAAACTGGCTTTTAATTTTAGCGTTAAGTGTAGCTTCACTTGGTTGTAGTGTTTTTCCCATAAAAGCAGTGGTTAAGGATAACCACTTTAGGCTTGAAAACTTTAAAAGGGATAAAGGCCCAAAACGGGAGTTTATTTACTTAATGTGTTTTCATAAAAAACCAATCCGCTGGGCAGAACCCAAGCAATACTTGAGTGGCGAGCACGATTTATGGGTAAAGGCTCGCATTTCAAAACGGGGCGTGCCACTTAGTCGTAAAGAAGCATTCGTTAATTTTAAAGTTAATTTAGAGTCAGGTAAAAGCTATATGTTAAATAGAGAAATTGAAGGAAAAAGAATAAAGCTTTGGATACAAGAGGTAGAGACCGGGCTAGGTGTTTCTGAAACCTTATATGCTGATCTTAAGCGGCCGAAGATAACTGAATATAATTTAAGAAAAAAGCAATGTGAGTCTGGCTCTATATAAAAGGAGAGTATGGTGAAAAACTTAATTTCTAGCGTATTAGTATTCGTTTCAATAAGTCTAACGGGGTGTTCAAGCCCAACAGATTTAGCAAATGTTGTTTCATTAAAAGAGCTGGAATCTGAGAAGTTAAAACAACAGCAAAAAAAGAAACTTCAGCAGAAACTGAAAAAGAAACAAAAAGGGTGTCAGAAAGGCTACTTATCCGCGAGTGTAAGTATGAGAGACAGACAATCAAGTGCAAAAAATTGTGATTTTAGAGCTAGCCAAGCTAATACTGAGGCAAAACAAAACGAAAGAGCAAGAAGGCTAGATGATGAACAGTAATGTTTAATCAAAATAACAAGTCATCCAATAGGAAAAACAGTTAGTGATACTCTTTTCTCGCAAACTGTTTTTCCGATAGAACATTAAAGAGAAGCATAGGTATTCACTCTCTCTCACCCTAAACCCTGTTTCGAGAACTTGATGAGTCATCAAAGCGCTCATCATAAATTTATTGTGTCTATGATTTGGTGATCGGTAACCTCAAACATCAAGCGTAGTCACTCATATATAAATTCCATGATTTATAGCCTCTAACTCATACTTTAATTAACTCCACGAGTTTATTGTCATATATTTGTCATAAAATGGTCACTAAACTGCAATCAATATCAGTGAAAATCATCCTTGATTTTTCAGAGAGACTCTCTTCAAGGGTAGATTATGCGCGTATCAAGTTTTTCACGACTGTCTGTTATTGCTATCAGCATTTTTGCCATTGTTTTCGTCGCAACTATGTATCATGTTGGCGCTTCTATTACCTCAAGCCGAAGCCAGTATTCTGAATATCAAGTATTAAAAACATTAACCACTGTTAGATTTTACCGCACCATTGCCCGTTATTTACAAACCGGTGATGCTAGTTTGCTCAATACCGCCCAAGTTCAGCTAAAAGAAATAATTACTCGTTCAACGAGTTTAGAGATTGGTAACTTAAGCATTGAGATTACTGACAAAGCCGCGAAATTAAATACAAATATAGAAACAAAATATCGGGCAATAGGTAAGTTAAGTGGCGATCCTCTCGCCTTGCTTCGTAACGGCGAACAAAGCATGGTTGCAATTAACCACTCGCTTATAAAGTACGCCTTGAAAAGTGCAGAGCTTAACGCACAGCAACGAACAAATTATTTAGTGACAACAGGCAATGTTGCGCGCGCATTAAACGATTTAATTAACACTCGTGAAAAACGATTTCTTAACAAAAATATTAACAGCACAGGATTTAAAAGTGCATTACAAGAGTTAACGCTGTTGGCTCAGCAATTGGCACATTACCCTTTACTCGCTATATTTTCTGACAGTGAACAGACTGATGAAGATGACTTTTTTGCCGACAACGATCATGAAAAAGAAGATATCAGTGAAGAAGCAATTAATGAACTTAACTCTCTGATAAATCGCTACCAAAGTGAATTTAAAAACACTTTAACATCACAAAACCGACTGAGTGCGGGCTTAGCGTTACTCAAAGAAAATGTTGCCGAGTTAGAAAATATTATTCTTGTTGCTGAAACAGAAATCATACAAAAACAAGAAAAACTAAACCAACAACTCTATTTAGTTGTTCTGGGGTTATTGTCGTTTTTAGTGTGTTTTCTCATCATTAATTACTGGTTACAACGTACCGTTATCTTGAAACCATTGCGTAAATTGCGAAACGGTTTTGTACAGCTCGTAGAACAAGGAAAAGTTGACAATATTATCGATATTCCAGCCAAAACTGAATTAGGTGAGATATCATCGAGCTTTAATGCAATGGTCAATAAACTTGCTCAAGATGATAAAGCAAAAGCACAACAGCTCGATTTAGTCGCCAAAGCATTAACCACAATGGAAAGCCAAGTAAAAAACATTTATCAATCATCAAATAGCACTAGCGCACATGTGCAAGGTGCTCGTGAAATTATGGACGCGCTCGGACAAGCAACAGAAACCGTAAATACATTATCAGAGCAAGTAGTGAATAACGCACAAGCGACTCAACAAGCAATGGAAACGAGTCAAAGCCGTGTTGCTCAAGTGTTAGCAGCAAGTGAGTCAACCAGTATTGCCGCACAGCAAAGTAAAGCGGCTATTACCTCACTGTTTCAATCGGTTGATAGCGTAACCTCTATTGTTGACGTTATTAGCGCAATTGCAGACCAAACGAATTTACTTGCTTTAAACGCTGCCATTGAAGCTGCTAGAGCTGGTGAGCACGGACGAGGATTTTCTGTAGTCGCTGACGAAGTAAGGCAGTTAGCCGGCAAAACACAAGACTCTCTTAAGCAAATATCTCAGCGTTTAAATCAATTACAAAGTGCCAGCAACTCCATTGAAACAACGATTGTTGATATTGAAAAAGCGTCACAAAATCAGAAATTAATTGCCGACCAATTACAAGAAACCGCATTAGAAGTTACAGGACAAGCAAAAATATCAGCCACCGTAGCGCAAAACTCTCTCACTCAAATTACCCTGCAACGTAAACATTTTATCTCTTTCGAGCAAGCAATGACTAACGTTGATGAAGAAGTAAACAACTCTCAAAAATTAGCCAATATCATCACTATCGATGTAAACAACCATGTGAATGATATAGGCCTAACACTCGAAAAACGCGCGTAACCCCAAGCTAACAATTAATCTTTAAATATTTGCTGACAAATAATGCATGACACCGCGCTATATTCTAAAATGAATATAGCAATGAGATTCATTTCGGGACGTTTATGGCAAAAGCACTTTGTAAGTGGAAAAAAAAAGACATTGAAAAAGGTCTTCATGAACTTGCTCACATTGTTGATAAACCACGTTTTATTTGCAAAGATTGTGCACGCTCTGCACATGACAAAGGTTTTTTATGTAAAGCGATAAAGCTGCCTCTAAACCAACCATCTAGTTAACTCTTTAATAAGAAGAATTTTATGATCCAAGAAAATACCCCTATGCCTTCAGGCGAATTGTCACAGTTAAAAGATGGCAATATGATCACCCACAGTACTGATGAGCTGTTCTCAGACAAAAAAGTAGTGTTATTCGCGGTACCTGGTGCTTTCACACCCACGTGTTCTGCGGCCCATTTACCCGGTTATGTTGTTTCTGTTGACGAATTAAAAAACAAAGGCGTTGATGCCATTATCTGTTTATCGGTAAATGATGCCTTTGTAATGAATGCATGGGGCACAGCACAAAATGCCGAAAACATCATGATGCTTGCTGATGGTGACGGCAGTTACACTAAAGCACTTGGCTTGAGCATGGAAACAGCTGGGTTTGGTGGTTTACGCTCTCAACGCTACGCTATGGTAATTGAAAACGGCACAGTAACGAATTTACATGTTGAAAAGCCTAAAGAATTTGAAGTAAGTACTGCAGAAGCCATACTAAAAGCACTATAAAGAATAAAGAGAATAATTCGTATTATTTATAGCGTTTTCTTTAATCAATTTGTAATCTAATTATTCTCTAATATTTGCACTTTTAGCTTGTATCAACCTTATGAAACAGGCAAAATTTGCGCATATTTTTTAATGAGGCACCACCATGTTAAAACCTGAAATGGTCAAGCAACTAAACGAACAGATTAACTTAGAGTTTTACTCTTCAAACTTGTACTTACAAATGAGTGCTTGGTGTGAAGAAAAAGGTTTTGAAGGTGCAGCAACATTTATGCGCAAACATGCGGCTGAAGAAATGGATCACATGACCCGCTTATTCACTTATGTAAGTGAAACCGGTGCATTACCTATTTTAGGTAGTATTGATGCACCACCACATGAATATGACTCATTAGCTGACATTTTTGAAAAAACATATCAGCATGAATGTGAAATTACCGAGCGTATCAATTCTTTAGCTCACCAAGCATTTACTAACCAAGATTATTCAACATTTAATTTCTTGCAATGGTATGTGGCAGAGCAACACGAAGAAGAAACCTTGTTTAAAAGTGTTTTAGATAAAATTAATTTAGTCGGTCACGACGGCCATGCATTATTTTTTGTTGATAAAGATTTAGCTGAAATGGCTAAAACAGGTACAACAAGCATTATGACTGAGACAGTAGTTTAGCTGAACATAATTAATATCAGCAATGCTCAATAAGAAAAGGCTTCAATATGAAGCCTTTTTTGTTCGATACTTTTGTAACAACCTTCCACCACGATAAAAATCGTTAGCAAGAAGAAAGGACTACTGAGTGTCAGTTAAAAAACATAACCTTCACCACGAAAAGATTTAATTCGTGATTGCTCAGTGTTTATCAATAATTTTTTCCTGATCGTTGAGATATGCATATTAATACTTCGATTAGACTCACCTAAACTGCGATGAAAGATTTGCTTTGCTATACTCTCACGAGACACCAATTTCGGAGCATTATTCATTAACAACCACAGTAAGTTAAACTCTAATCCGGTAAGGGCAACCAGCTTATTACCACAATAAACTTCTCGGCTGCCTAATAAAATTTCAACATCATCAATGACAATTCGATTTGATACAGACATTATATTGTTTGATCAAATAAGCTAACTTTGTATCCTGTAGGACTAGTTTCATCAACTTCAACAATCATAAACTGTTCATTTGATTCTTCATCTAAAGTCAGTTCAAAAGCATTTAATATAATGTCGCTACTGTTATTTTTGGCAACAACATAAACTTGGTAAGTATTGTTTTTTAAATAAAGTAATTCGCTACTCGCAAAACTCACCGCTTTTCTATAAACAGCGGTATCGATGGTTTCATCATTGCGAACAAAATATACCGTGAAGGCGCCAAATTCAGAACTATCGACTAAATTAACCATTTTAATTTCATGGTCATAAATACTGTTTCTAATGCTATTATTGACCACAAGCGAGTGCACATCTACTCGTATCTCATCAACAATACCATCGCCATTTTCATCAACATTGCCGTCGTTATCGTCATCAACTTCCACCTCATCAAGATAAAAGAAAGCCGTCTTATGGGTGTTTTCTGCTAAGGAAAGTAAATGATTTTTTAACAGTAATTCGTTTTCATCGGTTATGGTCAATTCTACACTGTAATCGCCTTTAGCGAGTTCAACGGGTTGGCTTAGCTCACCCACTGACAATGCTTCAATCTCTGGAGAATCATCAACGCCGTTTAAAAACAATGAAAACGATCCCTGATAATCAGGTAATAACGCATGATTTGAAATAGCGTTGTAGGCATTAAATTGTGCTTCAGAGTCTGCATCAATAAAAGATTCTATTGATGAGTTAGACATTTTGTCGAGCATGAAAGGAGAAGCGCCTACTCCTGTATTTTCACGTATCGCTATTATATATTGGTTACTGTATGAAAAATTGACATCATTCGTTTGAAACAATATCTCAGTATTGCCTGCTGCGGTAATGTAAAAAATGTAATCATCTTGATCGAACTTTTGATTTACGGATAACTCTTGATAACTGAATTGGCCAATCAAGTCAGCCTCATTAAACGTTTCATCCGATTTAGAGATATAAACGTCAATCCCCTCACTTTCAGCATGCATATTTAAAATTCTAAAATTAAAACGATCGTAAGTAATATCATCATCGTCATCAATAATGTCGATTTCGTAAGTGCTTACCGAGGGAGCTAAAATATCTTCACTGATGACAATAAGATGAATAGCATCTTTACTGATTTTTAAACTGTCAGCATGAACAACCGTTAGGTCGCTACTGTCAGTACTATCGCCGTCTTGCCATGCCAGCTCATAGAAGTAACTACCATTCTCTACAGTATTGGTATTTGACGCACTACCGTAAGGCACACCGTTATAAGTAAATTCTATCTCATCATCACTTGTTGCAAAATCTTCATCTATCGTTAAATACACGGCAGGAGAATTATTCGTTGTATTGTAGAGCTTTACAAAACCTTCAGCACTCGAGTCGCTATCAGAACCACCACAGGCTGAAAGACTTAAAACTGCAGTTATTACCATTAAACACTTCATTTGCTTATTGCGAAGCATGTATTTTTCAATATTCATTGTCTCACCTAACTCATAATTGTTATCGCTGCTTTATTAGCAGTTCAAATGCTGCCAGTAAAATTGTTGGCCATTTCGCTAGCAATAGAGTCAAGCGCTGTTAATTAGTTCTTACCTTTACACAATCTTTGCATTTCTTTATCTTTGCTCCTTTTGTTTAGCTAACATCACGTGTAATACCCTCGCTATTCGATATATAATGCACCCGACAAAAAGAGTAAAACTTAAAATCATAGGAAAATGCTTTGCAAATAGACGTATTAATTATTGGTGCAGGCGCAGCAGGTTTAATGTGCGCCGCAACGGCCGGATACCGCGGTAAAAAAGTTGTTGTGGTGGATATGGGTAAAAAACCTGGCCGCAAAATATTAATCAGTGGCGGCGGCCGTTGTAATTTCACCAATGAAAATGCCAGTGCAGAAAACTATGTGTGTCAAAATCCGCACTTTATTAAGTCGGCCTTAAGTCGCTACGCCGCGCAAGACTTTATTGAACTTATAGAACGCCACGGCGTGAATTACCATCACAAAACCCTCGGGCAATTATTTTGTGATGACAGTGCTCAAGACATTGTTGACGTTTTGATGACCGAGTGTGATTGGGCCGGTGTTGACGTAAAAATGCGTAATGAGGTACTTTCGGTGACCAAAACGGCCAATGGCTACCAAGTAAAAACCACCGAAACCAGTTATAGCTGTACTTCGTTAGTGGTTGCCTCTGGCGGCTTAACGATGCCCAAACTTGGTGCAAGCCCTATCGGCTATAAAGTCGCTGAGCAATTCGGTTTGAACGTTTTACCTACAACCGCAGCGTTAGTACCTTTCACCTTGCATGACCACGACAAAAGCCGTTTTGACGGTTTGTCGGGCATCAGTATATTCACTGAAGTTGCAAGCGACAGCGGCGAAACATTTAAAGAAAATATTTTATTCACTCATCGAGGTTTATCTGGTCCTGCAATATTACAAATATCGTCTTTTTGGCGCGCGGGCCAAGCAGTAACGATTAACTTATTACCCGATAATAACTTAACTGAAATCATTGCAGATTGGCGCCAGCATCAAGCACAAAAATCCATAAAGAATCTACTCGCGACCATGTTACCTAAGCGATTCATTGAATGCTTAGTTGAAAGTAATGATATTCCTGACAAAGCCGTTAATCAGCTTAGTCACGCAGAAATTCAATCATTACATCGTTTTATTCACGCATGGCAAATTAAGCCAAACGGAACCGAAGGCTATAGAACGGCCGAAGTGACCCTTGGCGGCGTTGATACCGACGAATTATCGTCAAAAACTTTTGAAGCGAAAAAAAGCCAAGGTTTGTATTTTATTGGTGAAGTAATAGACGTTACTGGCTGGCTTGGCGGCTATAATTTCCAAGCATGTTGGGCTGAAGGTGTCGCTACTGGCTTGGTTGTGGTGTAGTAATTTGAATGAATTAATACGAAGAGAATTTAAATGGCATCAAGAGTAAACTTTAAATAAAACCGATAGATATTATAAGTTATCGAAAAAGATTACTCTTGCCAACATATTCAGCCCACCGCTTAGTTAGGAATATTACCTATTCTTGTCAGCAAACCACTGCTCTAGATATTCAATGCATTGCACTAATTTTGCTGGCACATGATAGCGTACTGGATATAAAGCATACAACGTCAACATCGGCTTTTTTGCATCGGCTAAAACTTCAATTACTTGGCCACTGTCTATTGCCTGTTGACAAACAAAATCGGGGATAAAACCCAGTCCCAGCCCTTGTTTAATTGATTCCATCATGAACATGGTGTTATTCACTCGCATGTTGCCCTTTACAGTAACACCATCCTCGATTGGCCAAACATGCTTTCCTTGAAAGTAGCTATAGATAAAACAATTATGATCTTTAAGATCTTTGGGCAGCGTAATTGTTGGATGTTGCGCAAGATAGTCAGGGGATGCACACACTTTATAAGTAAAATGTGTCAGCGGTCTACCGACATAATTAGAATCTATTGGTTTGCTTGACGCCCGGAAACCTAAATCAAAGCCTTGCTCTACGAGATCAACATTTTCATCGCCTAAATGAATATCTAGCTCAATCTCGGGGTTGGCACGCATAAAGTCGGCAAACAAATGCGATAAATCAGTAATCCCAAGTGCCATAGGCGCATTTATTTTCAATTTACCGCGAAGGCTCTGTTGTAAATCTTGAACAAAATTATCGGCGTCATCCAATTTTGACAATATATCTCGCGCTCGTCGTAGATAACCTTCACCGACATGGGTTAACTGTACGTTTCGAGTAGAACGATGTAATAAACGGGCACCCAACTCATTTTCAAGCCGCCCTATTTCCTTACTGATCATCGATTTTGATGCATTAACCTGTTCGGCTACGCGGGTAAAGCTGCCTAAATCAGCTAAACGCACAAACAGCTGAATTGCCCGTAACTTATCCATTCTTTATTCCCTTTGCATTTAACGCTAATACCATTTTCTTTGGTTTCACCAATGTGACATCCCCGCTTACTGTCTCCAATTTGAGAACAGTATATGCATATTGTTGATATATAAGAAAACAAAGAATGTGTTTAATATTAATTTATCGCGTCGATAAAGGCATAAGCCCCAATATGCGAACGAACACATTAAGCAAAATTTATTTTTTAGGAGAATACCATGTATAAACTTTATTATTCACAAGGTGCTTGCTCTGTAGCGACTCAAGTGGTTTTACGCGAGCTAGGTCAAGAGGTTAAAATTATTGATGCACAACAAGATAAGCACTTTAAAGCAATCAATCCAGTAGGCGCTGTGCCCGTATTGATTGATGGTAATAAAACGTTGACCGAAGGTGCCGCAATTATGCTTCACATTCTTAACAAGCACAAAAGCTCACTTTACCCTGAAAATGAACATGACCGCCTCAATTCAAATCAAGACATTATGTTTGCTAATGCCACCATGCACCCTGCTTATGGCAGGTTATTTTTTCTAGCACAACATGTCAGTGATGAAAAAGTAAAACAAGAGACGTTGAATGCTGCCGCAGAAAGTATTAATCAATTATGGCAAGTTGTTGAAAACCAACTCGCTAGCAAAAGCTTCTTAGGTGGTGATACTCCTTCAGCAGCAGACATTATGTTAACGGTTTATTCTCGATGGGGCGCGTATTTCCCTGTTGATATTATCATTGGCAAAGAAACAACGAAAATGTTAACTGCCGTGCAAGCGATGCCCGCTTATATCAAGACAGAACAAGCCGAACAGACCGTTTCCGCTGAGTAAAAGTAATTAAAGGTAATGGCTTTGTACCAATAGCATTTGCCTTTAGCCTGTCAATTTTTGGAGTGAAAACATGAAAAATGTTCCAATCGATTTTAATAATACGACAAGTGACTTTTCAGTTATCTGGGAAATTATACAGAGCTATTTTGAAGGCCTTCATCATGGCGATATAGCCAAGTTAGAATCGATATTCCATCCGGATGCTTGGTTAAAGGCACCAGATAGCCGGCGTTCATTAAAACAATGGTTAACCGATGTTGCCAACCGAATAACACCGGCACAACTACAGCAAACATTCCGCTTTAAAATTTTAGCCATTGATGTGGTGCAAGATCAAGCAATGGTTAAAATTCACTGCCCTTTATTTGATTTTAACTACATCGACTTTCTCGGATTACTTAAAGAGGAAGGTCAATGGCGCATCGTCACCAAGATGTATACCGATATCAAGGAACACCGATAATGAATATTTTGAACACGAAAAAATTAAAAATTGAAATGGTAAACGATCGAGTTTGCTCTTGGTGTCCAATCGGCTATAACCACATAAAAGCAGCGATTAATCATTTAAACATCGACGGCTTAACTCTTAATAAACAAAAATTCACTTAAATCATAAAAACAGCACAACAAAAAGGAAAATAATCATGCCGTATATTAACGTAAAAATTACCGATGAAGGCGTAACTAGTGAACAAAAAAAGGCCATCATTAAAGGCTGTACTCAGTTAATGGTTGAGGTTTTAAATAAAAATCCGGCTACGACTTTTGTGGTTATCGATGAAGTTAGCACTGATAACTGGGGTATCGGTTATGACCAAGTAACAGAGCTACGTAAACAAACTTAACCACTAGCACTGAATAGTTGGTAAAGCAGGTAGGATAGACAAGATTCTATTCTGCAATATTACAGCTTTCAAGCTACAGCGCTAAATTTGACTTTAATGTTAAAAATTATTGCTGACGCACGAGTGCCTCAAGTGCCAACACATTATCATAAATCGACCGATTATTGGGTGAAGCTTGAAGAGCTTCACGCATAAAACGTAATGCTTCTTTATAGCGACCGTTACTCATAACCATATCAGCATGCTCTGACAACGCTTCAACACGTACTTCGTCAATTTGTGCCGCACGTAATAAAAGCATTTCGGCGCTGTAATTTGAATTACGTTGCCTTTGTATTTGCGCCAGTTTGATTAACGCTTTGCCATTAATAGGATCATATTTCAACGCTTGTTCAAAGTATTCAAACGCTTGTGACAAGTCCCCCTGATGTTGACTAATGCGCCCTCGATTTGTACTTAAAACGCTGAGTTCAATAGTAGACATCAATTGAGACTGGCTTGAAATATTCTCAATGAGTTTAGTGGCAGCATCGAAATTTTTATTGAACAATAGATAATCAATAGCTTGATTTAGTACAAATTTGTCTTGAGCTATTTGCCAACTTTCTTGCAATAAGTTTACCCCACGATCAATACTGCCTGTGCGCAAATGCAGTTGCGCGCATAAGTTAAGGTTTTTGGGGTCATTATCACCTAAGCGAATTGCCATTTCGATACTAGAGAGCGCTTGGATTGTATCGTCTTCATTCATCTTTATTTGGGTGCGATGTAACCACAATTGCACATTATCGGGATCTTGTTTAAGCAGTTGCTCTAATAATACTGAGGCTGTTTGCGTTTGTCCTGATTGACTATAAGAATACAATAGCGCGTTTTTCCATTGCAACTCTCCCGGTTGCAGTATTAACGCCTGTTCATAAGCTACTGACGCAGCGTGAAAATTTTCTAACCTTGTATAGATATAACCTAAATAACCATAAATATAAGCATCTACCATGCCCAACGATATAGCTTTGGTAAAGTACTTTAATGCTTGGTCATGTTGCTCTAGCCGCACATGGGCTACTGCCATACCATGATATGCACGGGCAAAGTTTGGATGCTTTTCAACGGCGGATTTAAAGTTTTCTAGCGCAGCATCCACATCCCCCTCTTGCAATTGTATTTGCGCCAATAAAAGGTCAAGTGCGGCACTTCGATTTTTCGGATTAAAATGGTGAATGAGAGCAACAACTTCCGCGTAGTTTTTTTCATCTAACAGATGAGCAATTTGCTGTGCCTTAACTTGTTCTTTCTTCTTAATTCGGGCTTCACTTGCGCTAATCGGACTGGTAATTTGTGGCAACACTAATTTGGGCTCGGGTAGCTCAATACTCAAGCTAGCCCGTGCAGGATTATTAATAAAAAGACTGGTGATATTTATCATACCGACAAGAATGCATAACGCCGTATTTTTTACCATGAGTTTTTTAACTCCAAAGGCCAAACAAATTCTGCACTGACTACCTCACCATTTCGAACAGGAGGCGTAAATCGTGCCTTGTTAACGAGTTTTTTTATCCTATTTAACATTTCTGGAAATTGATTTTCTACCACATCTTTAAGTTCAACTTCCCCAAGCTCATTAATAACAACTAATAATTTAGCTCGCAAAATCTTCACCTTTGCTTTTCTCATCGCCCTGGTGAAACGAATACGTAATGGCGTTAGTAATACGGGTAAGTTATCAAGTTCATCCAATTTAAATGTATCTACTTTGACGTCAATTTTAATTGCTAATTTAATTGGATCTATCCTGAAATCAGTCTCACCAGCAAAGTCTGGAGCTCCTTTAATCCCATTAACCGAAGATAGTGTGAGTTTTGGTCCTGTACCTTGATAAGGTAAATTCAGTTTAGGTTTGCCACTCATGCGTTTTTTCTTTTCGATAGCTGGAGGAGGCGGTGGTGGGGGTAAAACAACGCGCATATCCAATTCGTTTACCTGCATTTTTTCTTCCTTTTCCAATGGTTGCCGGTTATTAGCCACTAAAACTAATAACAGCAAACTAACGCAAACAAATGCCAGAACTAATGTTCCTACGCGCAAACGAACATTTAAGATAGTGCTCATTCTTCTCGAGTCGCTAAGCTAACCTTCACTGCCCCAGCAAGTTTGGCTTGATCCATTACTTTTACTAATAATTTGGTTCTAACTTGACCATCTACTTGCAAAATAACCGGCATCTTCTTTTGCTTTAATAATTGTTGCACCGTTGGCCTTACCCCCCCGACACCAATATTCTTTCCTGCATACATAATTTTCTCATCAGACGTTATCGCTAACAAAATGCTAAGCTTTTCTAACTCTGTTGCCGTTATAGCTTCTGGTTTATCAACCGCCACGCCTGTTTCCTTGACAAAAACAGTGGTAACGATAAAAAATATTAATAAAATAAATACAACATCGAGCAAAGGTGATAAATCAATTTGATGAGGTTGGCTAGACAATCGTTGTGACAAACTAGGACGCATCAGCTTTCTCCACCAAATGTCGAATGATAAAAAGCAATAAAATGCCAGGAATAGCCATAAGTAATCCTGCTTGAGTAGAAAATAGTGACTTGCCAATTCCAGCCGTCAAAGCGCCCTCGCTTGCTACAGCTATAGCATTAAACGTTTCGAGTAATCCCATAATTGTTCCTAACAAGCCAATTAGCGGTAAAATTGATACTAATATTTGCAGTGGTTTTATCCAATTTTTGACCCAATCTAACCGCTGTTTTTTCGCAGCAAAATAACACGACTCTAACAACAATGTGTAGGTAAACAAGGCGACAATCACGATGAGTAATAATGGTAATCCACCTATAATTAACTCCTCTGGGAGCATTTCCTTAAGCCGCGACAAGAGTTTCATCTTCTAATTGAAGATTAATCTGAGCAAGTTCAATCGCTTGCACTTCTAGTTGAGACATATAATGATGGACACGACGTGACATTAGGGCATGCGCTACTAAGGCGGGAATTGCCACCATTAAGCCAAGTTCAGTGGTTACCAATGATTCAGAAATACCACTTGAAACCGCATTGGCATCACCAGCTCCGAACAAAGTCATTAACTTGAAGGTATGGATCATGCCACTTACGGTTCCTAGAAGCCCTAATAAAGGAGCCACGGAAGCGGTAACTGTTATTGCTGTAAGTCCTTTCTCAACTTTAATTTTGATCAACAATAGTTGAGTAAATAAAGCATCATCTCGTGTTTGTTGGTTTTCAGTGGCTAAGGCAACTTCAGCCAATTTACGTTGATCAGTACCTATATTAGCTAAGGTAGCTTTGTAGCAGTTTTTTTGCTCCACTAACATTTTTAATCGAGTGGCAAATTGTTCATCTACTTTTGCCATACTCATTAATGTATATGCCTTTACAATGGCTATGAATGTCGCAATAAAAGCAAAAAATACAATAGGGTAAACCCAAATCCCCCCTTTTTTCAAATGGGTTAAAACTGTATCTTTGCTTTGAGCCAATTTGATGCTGCGGTTTAGGGTTGGATCTATTGCAATCTCTGCGCTTGATTCTTTTTGCAACAGTTGTAGTTGGCTGCGTTGATTATCGTTAAATTGCAATGCGATTGATGGTATAGAATCTTTTTCGTTAGAAGAAATAATCATACCCGCGTGTCGATCATCGGCTGAGATAAACCATTGTGCAGGACCAATAGAAAGTTTTTGCCCATCAATAAGTTGTCCATTTTCAATAGCAACTTTCTCTTTTTTCCATTGTGGCTGTAAACGATTCTCCAACTTCACGACATAGTTTTCTAACTGCTGCCAACCAGAAACTGCATCGTTTTGTTCAACATGAACAGGTGCCAACTCTACAACCAAATTGTTAAGGTAATATACCTGTTGTTGCCATTGTTCTAAGCGTTGGTTTATTTTTTCAAGGCTAATGTTTTGTTCATCTCTTGCTCGTTGCAATATTGCCGATTTATGGCGCAATTGTTTTAACGATTGTTCTCGTTTTTCTAATTTAACCAATAGTTGTCGTCTAGCTCGATCTATTTCTTGAGAGGTTTTTTGATATTTTACGGTAGATTTTTTAATATCTTGCAATAACTCTACTTCAACATTATTGACATTTCTTGCTAGCGCGTTAGCAGTGAAGTTGGCTAATAATGTAATCAATATCCAAGTATTGAGTTTTTTAACCGTTATCATAGAGTGGCATCCATAATGATTGGCAACGATATTAATTCTCCGGGAGTTTGTTGCTGATATCGTTTTATAGCCTGTCGAATGGCTTCGCTCCCAAGTTCAACTTCTTTCCATTGCCAGCCTTGTTTAGATGAGAAACCAATACCTGAAATTGAATTGTCACTAGCGACAAACCACCCTTGTGCATTGCCAAGAAAAAGCTGATCAACAATCAATGGTTCGCCATTAAGTTCGATTGAACCGCGATGAAAGTGCATGAGTTCATCAGACCGGTTAATATTTTTGATCAGTGAAGTGAGGTAACGGTAGTGGTCACTAATATTATTGTTTTCTTTATGCAGTTTTAAATAATCGAGTTTCAGCTCGCTTTTAAGGTAGGGAGGGATTGCCAGCCAAAGTCTTTCAAACTGACGTTTTAACAAAGGAAGGCTCTGTCGCCATTGTGTCAATTCTTGTTCTAATTTTAATTGTTTAGCAGAAAATTCTTGTCTCTTTTTTGCTACGTCATCTTCCTTTATTTTTGCAACTTTGACGGTTTCTCGTAAAAGCTTTTCTTCACTTTCAATAATTTTTAACCGCAATGATAATTGCTGTTGCTCTAACTGCCAATGTTGATGAAGAGACTGTTCATTCCGTTCGAGTTTTATCCATTGCTGTAATAGTTTATCAACAGATTCTTTATCGGCGGATAAAGCCGATGCACTGGTGATCAAACATAAACAAACCATGACAAATTTCATTGGTTAAGCTCCATATCTGTCTTTATTCGTATTCCATTTTTATTTTGGATACTACTTTTTCAACAAGTTAATATCATGTTATTAATGTAGCAGAGTTGAGACAGGAAAGTAAAGTGCTGATATATATAACATTAGCATGGCAACTTATCGCATAAATTGGTGAGAATCACCCAAGCCCTCTTGCATTTACGTTCGCTGTAATGTCCTCCGCACTTAATTGATATAATATCTTCAATATTGCACATTTCAATTGAATCATATTTTTTATGGGCAGATATTTCCTCTGCTTATTTGAATTTTCTTTTCCATCAACACGCTCAAAAGCAGCTTTCAAATGCTCTTGTTTAAACGGTTTACCAATAAAGTCGATAACACCATATTCAAAAGCTTCGACCGCGTATTCGGTATTCGCTGAAGTCACATTAGCGATGAAAAACTACAAAATATCTGTGGCGTTGAACGTTAATAATGACAATGGCCATAGAGTGATAAAAAAGATCCAAAATGACTTAAAGAGCCATGCCTATTTGATTAATGCAAAGAAAATTAAGAGGTTAATGTAGTAATTCCCTTTGATGAACAATAAGATGTGAATTAAGGTTATCTGTTGGCAGGCTTAACAATAGTTTTGAGTAAAATATACCTAACAAACTTTTCCAACAGATTTTAACATTTGATTAGGGTTCGCTGCACAGTAGCGTCAACTTTCAACACTCTCTTCTTGGGCATTAAACAGAATAAGGAATTTAGATGAATATTTTGAACATTAAGATACTTTTACTGACAATAAGCATTTTAGTTTTAACGACGGCTAAAGCGAATACGTTCTCTGAACAAGCGATTGAATCTGCACTTGATGCTAGCAAAAGACCACTTTCCGATGTGGTAAAAGATAGTAATAGAAAACCTAAAGAAATTTTAACTTTTTTCAACGTCACCCCAAAAACGGTTGTTTTGGATGTGTTAGCGGGTAGTGGATATTACTCAGAAATACTCTCGAAAGTTGTTGGCGATAACGGCAAGGTTATCATCCACAATGATAAGCACTTTTTAAAATATTATGGAAAAAACCTATCTCAACGCTTAGGGAATGGAGAAAGACTCTCTAATGTTGAAAGAATGGATATTTCGTTGAATAACTTAGAATTAAATGAGAATAGTATCGATACGATAATTTTGGCTTTGGGATACCATGACTTTTATTATGTAATGAATGAGTCTGAAAGAATAAATGTTACTAAAGTATTAGCTAAATTTAGAAAGTTTTTAAAACCAAACGGTGTAATAGGCATCATTGACCATGCAGCAATGAAAGGTGCACCAAGTAATGTGGGTAATACTTTGCATCGAATTGATCCTCAAATAGTAAAAAGTGAAATGACGGCTGCCGGATTTCTCTTCGATGGTGAACTAGATATCCTAAAAAATACAACAGATGATAAATCTAAGAAAATTTGGGATATACCTAACAGCAAAACGAGTAGGTTTGTATTACGCTTTAAAAACATAAAATAGGATTATATGGAAGCTCCGATACCAAGCAACTAGACAAGGAAAAATTACATGCATCTGGCACAATTAAACATTGCTAAAGCTAAATATTCATTGGAAGCTCCTGAAATTAAAGAGTTCGTTGATAATTTAGACCCTGTTAATAATCTAGCTGAATCTAGTGAAGGATTTATTTGGCGTTTAAAGGATGAAAATGGCGATGCGACTAATATACAAGCTTTCTCCGATCCTGATGTCATTGTAAATATGTCTGTTTGGAGCTCTCCGGAGACCCTTAAGAACTTTATATTCAAAACTCATCATCGTGACTTTCTTCGTCGAAAAAAGGAATGGTTTGATAACATTACAAAAGATAGTTATGTTTTATGGTGGGTTCCTGTCGGTCATATTCCAACATTAGAAGAAGCTGTAGAAAAATTGGAGTTTCTTAGAAATAATGGTGATACACCAAATGCATTTACATTTAAAAGTCATTTTAACGCTGCAGCGTTTATAGAAAGTAATGCTTAACAAACCATGCAAGCAACGCTTATACAAATGAATTTTAAGGGCAAAAGTGCTGAATCTAATTTCATCGGAATAATTTTCAGTTAACAATATTCTTGTACGATTAAACGAATGTTTTTCATATAAAAAGCGTAGCTCGATGCCTGATTTTTTGATTAACCTAGTGAAATTAATCAAGCCTTGAATTAAAAAACTACTAATAGTTAAAATAAGTCTATGGTACTTTAGTCGGTAGAAAGAAATAAAAATACCATTCTCCCTATGAAGATAATAATAGCAATAATACTTTTTGTGATGTTTCATGCTCAAGCAACCTATGCAGAAACGATTAAAGTAGCCGCCATAGATTGGTGCCCGCAAATCTGTATTGATGAAGGAAAACGGGGCTACACCGTAGAGGTAATAAATAAAATATTTCAAGGGAGCGAATACACGTTAGAGATTGATATTTTTCCGTGGACTCGGGCTATAAAGTACGTTTCTGATGGTAAGTACGATGCATTACTTGCTCCGGCAAAAAAAGAAGCGCCACATTTAACGTTTCCGAATTTTCCGGTTGGTCACCAAAGAATGTGCTTTTTTACCGATGCTAAAAACCCTTGGCGTTACGAGAATAAACAAAGTTTAGATGGCATGCAAATTGGCATTGCAATAGACACCTCGATTGAAGAGTTAAATGGATATATCAAAGAGCACCCTGAAAAATTTCAATACCAGCCTTACCACGAACGTTATGTTAGCCAAAATGCGGGTAAAGTACTAAAGAAAAGAATTGATGCTTTTCTATTCACCAATAACACCACCCTATATGAACTTAAAAGTGAAAAGTTACATAACAAAATAAAAAATGCCGGATGTGTATCTGAAGCTGAGATATTTTTAGCCTTTACATCTGTTAAGCAAAAAAAGCAGCAAATCGATAAAATGATAAACTACTTTAACAATAGAATGGCGCAATTAATTAAATCTGGAGAGATAAATAAAATTCTCCATAATTATGGCATTGAGCAAAGCCACTTCTAATCATATTTTCGGCAGATTAATCGTTGTGCTAAATACCAAGTTATCTACGGCTAGCACAACTTTTTATTGTGCTAGCTAACCTTAACGAGTCCCCAAAGGGCTTTTAATTTATCAACAAATAATTTGTCGCCTTCTTTTATCGAAGAAACAAAAAGCTTGAAATTAGTGTCGTCAAGACGAGTAACCGTAATGATAGTATTGTCATCTTCTTCTTCGGCATATTTTACGCTGATGTCTTTGATGTCATTAAATATGACCTTCTCCAATTGAAAACCATCATCGTCATCTTGCCAATATGAGAAAACACGTTTATCAGTAAAACCATTACCGTCGTCTCTAATACTTAAAAATGCATCACTGTAAAAGTAATGGATCGTTTCCTCTGCCGGAATAACATTCTGTCGATACAAGTATTTCATGTCATGCTGCATGATTTCATGTTGAGTAATCACCTTATCACTAGGTAAGAACGGCGTTTCTTGAGCAATCGTGAAACCTAGTAATGGCAGGTATAATAATATGGCAACAATACTTCGAGCATTCCACATAGAGTTGTAGCGATAAGCTTCACTATTTTGATGGTTAATCTTGTTGATATAGTTCACTAATGGAATAAATAACAAAGGGGATAACAAAAGCAACAAACTCAAAGCCGTATATTCTATGTAACTTCCCGCCACTGAAGATATAAAATAAATGAAAGCAAAAATTGTGGCAATCAAAGGAAGCATCACTTTATTTTGTGCAAAACGCTCAACACTGTCATTTTTTAGTGCGGTGAAGAGTGGGTAAAACCAGAATAGCGAAAAAATTCCCCGCGCTATTGGCATGATGTCACTTTCTTGCTTTTGCTTAATCGTTTGCCAATTTCTATACATCCAATAGGTCGCGTAAAAACCCATGGAAAAAAAAGACAACACTGAAAATTTGCCGAGTGCTACAGGGAAAAAGTGACTGTTAGAAAACTCAGGGCGTTTACTCGATTCTATTCGCCAGCTCACTATAATGAAAACAAGACCGATAATATAAGCCCAAATAGCAATGATTAGCCAATCAGCCATCGCGGCGTCTTCACTACTATCAGCCGTACTTTCTTCCTGCTCTGCGTATTTAGTAATACCGTAATAAGCTTTGCCTCTTAGTATTTTTCTCGCCGCAAGATAATTATCAATTTGATCTACCGGGATATGGTCAGTTTTAGAACGGTATTGATAAGTTAGACTCAACACATTGTTCACAAAGGATACATTGCGCTTAAAAAAGAAAAAGTCGTTATCTTCAACAAATTCACTATTGTCGAATGCCCAGTTTTCCTCTTTAAATTCAATGATAATTTTATTGATTATGTTATTGGGATAACCGAACCATAGCGGTGCATTTCTTGCCGTCTGTTTAGGTTTATATACCGCATCTCTAATATCTGAAGGGTAAAAATTTCTTTCGTAATCAACATCACTTTTCTTCCAAAATTCATCAATGCTATAGCTCTCGGTTAATTTCAAAACACCTGAGTTTGTGTCTGTTGAAATATCAACGGGAGCCGTTGATGTTAACTTAGGGTAAGTTCGCTGATAAAAAACTTCGTAATCTTGAGTGAGTTTCTTTTTGCCATCTCGCTCTATTTGCCCTTGTTTTTTTTGAGCTTTATCCCCTAAATAGTCACTTATTACGCTATATGTAACCGCTTGCTCGACATTTTCAGGAATAACATAACTGTCTTCAACATGGGTATAAGAATTGGCCTGACTATTTTTCATTGACGTTAGTGCGCTTTCACCTTGTTTAATCACTAACGCATAGCCATAGTCAGGTTGAAACAGCTGTTCTAAACGCCCTGTTTGATAACTTAATGTTGGATCTAACCAAATACGTTTACCGTTAAAATGTAACGTAACGATAACGTGGTCGAACAAATTGACGGCAGGCAGTCTCTGTGCCAGTAATTTAGTTTCTTCTGTATTAACTAAGGCCGGGTATGCATCAATGCCAAGTGCTTTCAAAATGGAAATGAACAATAACGCCTTGTCTTTACAGTCGCCGTATTTTAATGCCAATGTTTCATATGCGGGTGTTGGTAAATGTGAATTTACTCCCATTTCTAGGCCGACATAGCGAATGTTGTCTTGAGTGTATTTTAATGCAGCAGCAATTTGTTCTGCTTTACTCTTATATTTCTCTTTAATATCATCAGCAAGGGCTGTAATACTTTTATGCTGTGCAGTGGGTTGATATAACGTTTCAGCCCAAACAACGACTTCTCCCCAGTTTGCACTTTCACTCAGCGAGATTGAACCGTAGGGTTCGTACCAACCGGGCACTTCGCTGGGCATAGAAAGAGTTTCTTCATTATGCATATGCACTTGGTATTCTGTGAACTCACCTAATTGCTGTTCACTAACTTTCGTAGAAATATTGCGTGTGCTAAAAAATAATGGCGTCTTTTTACCCCACAGCACTCGAACAAATTGGTCACGTATTGGCACACTCCAATTGAGTGAGCGACTGTAGGCAAAAATGCCTTTATAAACAGGATTGTTGCCATAACGGGTGAAACTATAATCAATAGTGTCGCCCATTTGAATATCATCAATAAGAATATTCAATGTTAAAGAGCCATTATAAATTTGATTTTCGAGCTCGGTTTCTCGATTTAATAATGAAATTTTCGCACTCGACAATTTATCAATACGCTTACCATTTCGTATAATGGACAAAGTATTCAATGCAAGCTTTTGATATGAAGGGTCAAATTCGAGATTTATTTGTGAGGTATAATCAACGCCGGCTTGATTCACAACGGTTTCAACGTACCGAGAATAACTAACGATCCACTCTGACGCTGAAACTTTTCTTTGCGTATCTAATAACTGATAAAATACACCGTCAGTTATTTCATCAACGGGGATATCTTTTGTCAGGGTAATATCACGAAGCTCAACCCAAGTAGGAGTTGCTTCGATATAAATATCATCATATTTTTCAGCATAAGTTAATTCGCTCAGTAAGAGTAAGAAAACGGCAATGATGAATGTTTGTGTTCGCAGTAAAGAATTGAATGTGTGCAAGAAAAATCCCTTTTATTTTTATTATCAGAGTAGTTTGCCTGTAAATGGAACAATAAAGCAATATTTTTAACTCTATCGATTGCCCCACCCATTTTTTGTGAGAAGTAACTAAAGTAAGCTTTATTATTTATTGATATAATTGTCGGCCCTAATTCAGCCGAATTATTCAAGAGTAAGTAACAGATGACTATTAGTATAGACGCCAGCAATTGCCCTCTTTGCCAACAAAATAATCGTTGTGAGGTTAATTCTCCCCAAGGTTGCTGGTGTATGTTAGAAAAAGTGCCTAACGTGTTAATTCAACAAGTACCCGATGAAATAAAGGGAAAAAGCTGTATTTGCCAAGCATGCATTAAAAAATTTAATTTGGCCCAAGCAGAAAACTTCACCTCACTTTAAGTACGTTTAACCTTTCATCATTTTTTCTAACCGCTCATCACTTAACTAAACTTTCTTTTTTTTGACGGCGTATGCTTTCACTATCGAAACTGATTAATAAATATCGAATCAAGAAGGAATAAAAGAATGAGCACTAGCACTATGAATGAAACAATCAACGAAGAGCTTGTTTCGGCCAACGACACCCCGAAGCAACCGGCAATTAAAAAGGGTTGGTTAAGAGCCATAATTGGCACTATTGTCATTAGCATTTTTTCTGGCCTTGGCGTTATTCCTTTCGTCGTTTCAGGAGCTATTACGCCTGCAATGATGGAATTGTCGGCCAGCGAACTTTTCAATACGGTTGGTGTAAATATGATGATGGCATTTATGTTATGTCAGTTTGTCTTTGCACTGTTTGCTATTTTTATCTTTCGAAAATTTGTTGATAAAAAGTCTTTCAAGTCGCTTGGCTTTGAACTAACGAGCTACAAAATGGATTTGGTAAAAGGCTTGATTTGGGGGGCTGCTTTAATATCAGTTGGTTTCTTCGCGCTTTATATCAGTGACTTCATTTCAATTGTTGAAACAGATTTTGGTGCCATTCAATGGTTTAGTTACATTGCCTTTTTTGCCATCGTTGCCTTCAATGAAGAAATTTTAGTTCGGGGTTATGTATTAACAAACTTAATGGCTTCAATGAACAAATATTGGGCGTTAATTGTTTCGGCATTGTTGTTTTCGGTTATGCATTTAGCTAACGACAGTACTTCTTTATTATCAACGGTTAACCTTTTTCTAGCGGGTATTATGTTAGGTATTTACACTATTCATAAACGTAACTTATGGTTCCCTATTGCGATGCATTTCACTTGGAACTTTTTTCAAGGACCGATTCTTGGCTTTGAAGTTAGCGGCACAAAAATGGACAGTGTGATTAGTCAACAAGTTTCAGGAAGTACCTTAATTACCGGCGGTGAATTCGGCTTTGAAGGCTCTTTATTACTAACTGTTATGATGATCGTTTCAACCCTTTATATTCATATGACCTATAAAAACGCTGACAATACATAAAATAGGGGCAACAGTATGACGCTTTTGCTTTCATTAATGCCCCCAGTAGCATGGATACTATTATTTGTTGCCCTGCTGCTAAGTGTTTCATACTTATATATTCATAATAAGAACTGGGGAAAAGTCGTTATGAGTAGCCTATTCATTTTAGTCTTAATCGGTGGTTGGTCATGGGGATATAACCTTTCTAAAGATCCCCTACCCTCCGCTATCACGAGTAACTGAAACATGAGTTCAGCAAAGCCTAAGTAAAAGCTAGCCATTATTTGGGCTAGCTTTAGTCTTATCAAGATAACAAACAATACATTACAGATTATTTTTACTGTGTTAGCATCGTTATCTATCAAATATAGTTCACACGCAGTTAACAAAATGAAAACAAGTAAAAGCTATTATTTTTGTCAGTTAATAGGAACATTGCTGTTCTTTAGTTTTCTTTTGATCACGAGTCTAAGCGCTAAAGAAGGTGATATTGATTTATCGCACGAGTTAATTTCTTTTCTTAAAAGTGTGATTTTTTCTATTTTAACGACACATTTTGTTCTTCGCGCTTATATCAAAAAGCACTTACAAAACAATCAGTCATATTTAAAAGTATATTGTGTAGCGATACTTTTCGGCGCTGTAGTCGCCACATCTGCAGGCGTTATTTGGGGAATTGCGTTCGGCGATCCTGAAAAAGCCTATTTTTCCCTTGACTATATATTGCTCAATCTCAGTGTTTACTTATTTTTGTTTACACTATGGAGTGGTCTATATTTAGCTATCACTTCAATTTTAGAGCGTATTAAAATTCGTCAGCAATTAAAAGATCAAGAACTAGCTTGTTTGATGAATCAAATAAACCCACATTTCTTATTTAATTCACTCAATACGATTCGCGGAATGATTTACGAGGACAAAGACAAGTCTGCCGAGCTAGTCACTAAACTTTCCACCCTCTTTCGTTATAATTTGTCTACCGACACCAAAGCCCATACAAGTCTAGGGGCTGAATTAGAAGTCTGTCAGCATTATTTGGCCATTGAAGATATTCGTTTAGGTGACCGTTTAAACGTTAATTTTTCTGTGTCACCAGAGAGTTTAACCGCCAAAATTCCAACGATGGGTTTATTAACCTTAATTGAAAATGCAATTAAGCACGGCATTGCACATTTACAAAAAGGTGGAACGGTTACTCTAAACAGTAAAGTTGAAAACAATAAATTGTTAATTGAAGTCTGTAATCCATTTCAAGAAGACTTAGTTAAATCAGGCACCAAAGTTGGGGTGAGCAATTTGAAGCAACGTATCTTGTTAATTTTTGGTGAGCAAGGACAACTGAACCAACAAAGCTCAGGGAACATATTTACAGTGTCTTTATCTTTACCTTTCGAAGTGGTTTGATGTTTATCAAATATAACCACTCATCATTTTTTATAACCGTTTGTCACTTTTTACCTTTTTAAGCTTTTTTGTGCCGTATTATTGTTTGCAGTTAATAACAAACAACGCACAAATACACTGCATTTTAAAAGGAATAAAAAATGACTACATTAAAAATGATTATTGCGGTACTAGGTTCATTAATTTTTCTTGGTCTTTTTGCCGCAGGATTCAATACGGCACACCATCAAGAAATGGCATCGAAAGCCTGTGGAAGTAAAGCCGATATTCAAGAAGTAAGTTTTACGTGTTTAGCATCTAAGAATACTCAACTTATTGGAAAAGGATAAGACCATGCCTCTTTTATTATTAATTGTGCTGCTTATCGTTTTGTTTTAGTTACCTAAGAACGATTAAAGAGCAAAGGAAAAATAATGTCTACCGTTATGAATGCACCTCAAATAGATGAAACATCCAATGAGGTCAATAAGCCTTGGAGCGCCAAAGCAACTCTAGGGTTAACACTATTACTTTTCATTCTCTATTTTGTTATTTCCATAATCTCTCTTGTCATAGCTGCAGGGGTAGAACTCGTAGGATCAGGTGTTAATTCAGAAAATGCGGAAGCTTTTGGGGCAAGTATTGCTCAAAACCTAGCACTTGATGGAGATTTCAATGCGATTAATTACCTTTTTACGGCTTTATGCATATCTCCCGTTATATTTCATTTGGCGAAAAAAAGAAAAGTCACTACGGCATCAGCCTATTTAGGTTTTGACAAGCTCCCGAGCAAAGCCAACTTCATTAATTTTAACTTAGCAATTTTAGGTTATTTCATTTTTTCTTATTTTGTTTCAAATGCCTTAGCCATTGAAACACCACAAAGCATGATCGATATTTATAACACCACTGATTATCTATTTTTGTTATTTATTGCCGTGGTAATTGCTGCACCTATTTTTGAAGAACTTGTTTTTCGCGGTTTTATTTTTAAGGGATTAGAAAATTCACCTTTGGGTGTCATTGGCGCTATCTTTATTACCAGTACACTATTTACTTTGATTCATTTAGGCCAATACGATTTCACCATACTCGCGATATTATTTCCTTTAGCCGTTATTATTGGCTTATCTCGTTATCGCAGCGGTGGTATTTATTTGCCGATTTATTTACACTTTATAAATAACTTATATTCTGCCGTACACATGTACTTATTTATGCATTAAATCATGTGCATGAAGTTAATCCCCTTTCGCAGGGTAGACGGTATATACTGCCTATCTGATATTTAATAACTTACACTGACAATTCAATCAAGCGATAGCAATGACAGAACAAAAAAAATCTAATAAAGCTTATTATCTTTGCCAACTATTAGGCTTATTCGTAGTGCTTGGAGTTGCAATGCTCAGCTTGTATTTCGATCCTCAACTTCAAACTCCTGAATTTCAAAATTCAACAACAAGTTATGCGATTAAAAATATTTGGTCTTACGGTATCGCGATATTATTAACTCATTACTTTCTAAGAAATTATCAACTTAAAGACCAAGAAACTAAGTTAGGAACATTCTTAAAAATAATTTTGCTATGTGCACTCATTGGCAGCACAACTGACAAAATATTAGAATGGGCTTTTGAACTTCCTTATCCAGATGTTTTCATTTATCAGTACGGCCTAATTGCTGAATTTATTTTTTATGTGTTAATAAATTCGATATTTTTTCTTACTTGGAGTTTATTATATTTAACCATTACCTCCATAAGAGACCGCCGAAAACTAGCAGAACAATTAAAAGAGCAGCAACTTGCCAGCTTAATGAATCAAATCAATCCGCATTTTTTATTTAATTCTCTAAATACCATTCGCGGCATGATCTATGAAGACGAAGACAAAGCCGCCGAGTTAGTCACCCAACTTTCTACTTTATTTCGCTATAACTTATCAACTGACACCAAAGCCTACACAACACTTGGTAAAGAGCTTGAGGTTTGTCAGCATTATTTAGCGATTGAAGATATTCGCTTAGGTGATCGCTTACATATCAATATGAATATTGCTCCTGATTGTATCAATGCCAAAATTCCTACTATGGGTTTATTAACTATTGTTGAGAATGCAATAAAACACGGCATAGCAAATTTAAAAGACGGCGGCACATTAACGCTAAACAGTGAAATAAAAGACGCGATGGTAATGATTGATGTGATTAATCCTTATCAAGAAAACTTAGTAAAGTCGGGCACAAAAGTCGGCCTGAAAAATTTAACCCAACGGATTGAGCTGATTTTTGGCAAGCAAGGTAAATTAAGCCAAAATGCAGACAATGATACTTTTCATGTAAGTATGAGTTTACCTTATGAGCCTATCAAAAACGGATAACCCCCTAAACGCCATCATCATTGATGATGAACGTATGGCACGCCAAGAATTACTGCGTTTGTTAAAAAAACATCCGCAGATAAACGTAGTTGCCCAAGCCGAAAATATTGACCAAGGGCTTGATGAAATTAACCAACATCAACCGGACATCATATTTCTAGATATTGAAATGCCCGGCGGGACAGGTTTAACGCTAGCAGAAAAGTTAAAAGGTGAAATTCCTATTGTTTTTTGCACGGCTTATGACGAGTTTGCCGTTGACGCTTTTGCCCTTAATGCCATCGATTACTTAGTAAAACCGATCGTCCCTGAACGCTTAGCAGAAACAATAGAGAAGTTTTCCGAACGTGAAGTAACCACAGAACAATCTGTACTTACTGATGACTTTAAACTTATGGTTAAATTCGGCGACCACATGAAGATAATTCCCTTAGGCGACATTTCACGCTTTGAGAGTATCGGTAATCATGCGGCAATTTATACCTCACAAGGTAAAGCCTATTTACACAGTTCATTAAATAAAATAGAAGCAAGACTCGATACCAATACTTATTTTCGTGCAAGTCGCGTAGACATATTGCGTTTAGACGCAATAGAAAAACTCGAACAAACGGTAAACTATGGCTTAATGGCTCAACTTAAAAATAATGTTGATGTAGAAATATCTCGACGTCAAGCCAGTAAATTAAAAGCTCAGCTAGGTTTTCCAAGTTAACTCTCGTGTAATTTACTAATTTCATTTTTAAATAAATTAAGCAAATAAGAGCGTATCAATGAACGAACTTTATCCAGAAACTACTCCTTTTAATCACTTTTTATTGCCTGTTGGCGACTCCCATCAGTTGTATGTAGAGCAATGCGGTAACCCAAAAGGTCAACCCGTTGTATTCATTCACGGTGGACCTGGAGTTGGCTGCTCATCCAATGACCGACGTTTTTTCAACCCTGAAAAATACCACATTATACTCTTTGACCAACGTGGCTGTGGTCGTTCATTGCCTTTTGGTAGCTTAGAAAATAATGAAACGACGTTATTAGTTGCAGACATAGAGAAAATTCGACTCCAGTTAAATATAGAGAAATGGCATGTTTTTGGTGGTTCTTGGGGGTCAACACTCTCTTTGGCTTATGCACAGACACACCCCGAGTTCGTTATGAGTTTAGTCTTACGCGGTATATTTCTAGGTCGAGCAGAAGATACACGATGGGCATTTGAAGGTGGTGGTGGTACGCGATTATTTCCCGATTACTGGCAAGAGTTTCTCGACGCATTACCTGAAGGTGAAAACCAAACCAGTGTTAAAGCAGCATACAACATCATGATTGGCGATGACAAAGTTGCCGCAGAGAAAGTGGCACAGGCATGGGCTAAATGGGAAATTCGTTGTTGCACCCTTAAACCAAACGAAGAATTTGTTGCAGCACTCACTGATGATGACTCATGCTGGACTTTATCTCGTCATGAAGCTCATTATATGGCACATGGCTGTTTTCTAACTGAGAATCAACTACTCGCAAATTGCGATAAAATTCAAGAGATTCCAACGGTAATTGTCCATGGTCGTTACGATATTATTTGCCCTTTTGACAACGCTTGGTTATTACATCAACAGCTGCCAAATTCAGAATTATTCAGTACGATTGCAGGCCATGCTTCAATTGAGCCTGAAACCAGGCATCAATTAATTAACGCGACCAATAAAATGTTAAACCTATAAACTAAACCATACCCAAAGTGCAACGTTAAGTAACGGGGGTATGGTTTCACGTTAACTTTTTAAAAAGTATCACTATAATAAAGAGTAAGAATTCTCTACACTAAGCCAATTAATATACAATATAAATCGCTTAGGACTAAACATGAGAATTGCCTTCACCGTTCTTTTAGCATTAACAGTGGCTTTCTCAAGCCACTCGTCACCTGTTAAAGACAATTTCACCCGATATAACGTGACTTTCAACAATGCGGTTCATCATGAAGCTCGCATCAGTGCCACTTTCACTCAAGTTGAATCACCTATATTAGAAGTGCAAATGAGCCGTACTTCCCCCGGCCGTTATGCTTTGCATGAGTTTGTTAAAAATGTTTATCAAGTAAGCGCTGTAAACAGTAAAGGAAAATCGTTAACGGTAACGCGCCCAAATCCTTACCAATGGCATATTGCAGATCACGATGGTGAGGTTACTATAAGTTATACCTTATTTGGTGACCGCGCTGACGGTACATATTCTCAAATTGACAGAACGCATGCGCATTTAAATATACCTGCAACGTTTATGTGGGCGACCGATCATGAAATGCGACCTATTGAAGTGAAATTTGTACCTTTTGATAAAAGTTGGAAAGTCGCTACTCAACTTAAAAAAACATCAGATAAATATACATTTACTGCCCCTAATTTAGCTTATTTTATGGATAGCCCAACAGAATTAAGTAACCATCAGGTGAAGAGCTGGACGGTTGAGTCAAATGGAAAAGATTACCAAATAAATTTAGCGGTACACCACAATGGTATAGAAGAAGATTTGATTGAATTTACTCGCAAAGCAAAAGCCGTTGTAGCACAGCAAATAAAACTTTACGGTGAATTACCTGCCTTTGATTACGGCGAGTACACCTTTATTGCCTGTTACTTGCCTCATGTAAATGGCGATGGTATGGAACATAGAAACTCAACGATTCTTACTAACACAAAGTCATTAGATGAAGGCAACTTCTCACAAATTCGCACGTTATCTCACGAATTTTTTCATGCTTGGAATGTAGAGCGTATACGTCCTAAAGCTTTAGAGCCGTTTAATTTTAGCGCCGAAAATATGACAACCAACTTATGGTTTGCTGAAGGGTTTACCTCTTATTACGACAAATTAATGATCCGTCGTGCCCAAGAGTCAACCGTTGCAGAATACCTAAAGGTTATTTCTGCAACGGTGAATCAAGTTGATCAAGTACCTGGTCGTCAGTTTTTTACCCCTGAAGGGGCTAGTATGTTGGCAACCTTTACCGATGCAGGCACTTCTATTGATAAAACCAATTTTAGTAATATCTTTTATAGCTATTACAGCTATGGCAGCGCAATGGCATTGGCACTAGATTTATCGATTCGCCAACAGTTTCCTGAAAAGTCTCTTGATAGTTTCATGAAAAAAATGTGGACTGACTTTGGCAAACCAGAAATACCATACACACGAGAAGATTTACGTAACACATTAGCGTCTTTATTAAATGATGAAGCTTTCGCCAAGCAGTTTTTTGATCAGCATATTTATGGTCAAGTAAAACCAGACTATGCATCACTGTTAGCTAATGCAGGGTTAAAAATAGTAAGCGCTAATGAAGGCAAAGCATTTTTGGGTAAGGTGAAATTTTACTTTAATGGTAAAGCGGCAATTATTTCTAAGCCGATAAAGGTAGGATCTCCTCTTTATAATGCAGGCCTAGAACGTGGCGACCAAATAGTAAAGTTAGGCCGTAGAAAAATACAGAGCAAAGGCAAGTGGACAAGTGCATTAGAACAGTTTACACCCGGCGAAAGCACCATAATAGAATACATTCAACGTGGCGAAAAGCTCAGTACAACAATTACTTTTATTGAAGATCCTCAACTGAAAGTTAAAACAATTTCTGATGAAAAGTTAAACAACCAACAAAAAGAATTTCTATTGTCATGGCTTGGAGAAGACAAGCCCGAAGTAGACGAAAACAAAACCCAATAATTTCATTTAAACCCAAACCACTAAAAAAGGTTTGGGTATCTATTCGATTATTATTTTCATAACTTTCAAAGCTTTATTTTTAAGGGGACACTTTAAGCACCTTATAAGTGTCCTGTAAATTCTTTACAAAAAAATACAAATTACTCAACACAAAAGCTTTATTTTTAATGTGAAATAGTTGTAATATGTCAGCCATAATTTGTTGTTGTGCTGTGAGATATTTTTATTTTAAAGCATATTTTATAGGATTTTTTGTGCCGTATTCTCAAGAAAAAACCGAAGAATTTACTCGTCAAATAACACCTTTACTAGGCGATCAACTTAAATGGCGTTGGGAAGATAGATTCTCAGTCATGTTATCTGAATTTTCTCGTGACAAAAAAGATAAAACTCTCGCAGCCCTGCGCCAAGAATTTGAACACGAGTGGAATAAAAAATCGATAAAAAAAGCCCCGCAAGAAATCAAAGATCACTTAGGTGAACTAACCAAACTCACTAAAGACCAGCTTATATTGGCTAGACCCGCAACCGACTCAACGCCAGCTGTTATTGCGTTATGGTGGCCTTGGGGTCATAGAGGAACTTATTCCCTACGTTTAGCTCTGTTAGACACACCTTACGAATATATTGAGGCTTCAACTAACGATACCGGATTTTTAAAGCGCTTAAAGGGTATCTTTATTAGCAAGTGAATTACACTTCTCTAACGACCCTGTCGTATGTGAGCAAGTTATGAACTATCAGTAATGTTCAAAGCGAGCGTATTTAATTTTTTGGATAAGTATTTATTTGGTATCTACTTTACGTGTAAATTCTGCATACTTTGTCAGCGCTTTGGGCACTGAAAAGTAGGGGTTTTCAACATGGCCAGCCCCTTCGCTATAGTGATATTTAGTATATAAATTTTGGGGGCCGTTTGATTCAATTGCCTTCAATAATCCTGTAAACGCCCCTGTTATTATTTCATTTTCATCTGCACCTAAACTCAAATACAAGAATAAAGGCTCTCCTGAAGTGTTGGATAAATTTTGATTAAATTCATCAACAACAACAGAGTCGTCGTACCAAGCAGCAGGACTAAAGGCAAAATACCCGGTAAATAAATGCGGCTTCGTTACTATTGTATATAAAACAAAGCTACCTCCAGCTGAGAAACCACTCAATATTCGATTATTGTTAATGGCATATTTTTCTTCTGCCCAAGGCAGTACTTCTGTTTCTATAAATTTTAAAAACAAGTCAGCTTTACCAAAAATTTCGGGGGCATTATCGTTTGAAGGGCGTTTTTCAATATTGACGCTTTGTCTCGCATAAGGGGGCACGAGATCTCTATTGCGAGAATCAACCCAAAACAAATTAGGAATGGCAATAATAATTGAATCTTCTACATTGCCTTGCATCACTAATTTTGCCATTGATTCGTCCCAACGGTTTAAGTTGAAATTACCATCAGTTTTAATAATTAATGGGTAACGTTTATTCTTGTTATAGCCTTTAGGTAGTCGAACAAAGAGCTTTCTCTCTTCATCAAGAACCGAAGAGTAAAGATTATAATCAATGAAGTCAGAGGTATAATTTTCAAGATACTTTGTTGAAAGCACAAAAATTGAAATGAGTATCACCAATAAAACAATGATTAAAGCGTTCGATTTATTGATGATTCTTTTCATTAATGTTGCCCTAAAGTGTTTAATGACTTGAGTTATCTATATGAAAATTAACACCTTGGTCAGTTAATACTTTTAAAAAATCACCTTTACTACATTCTGCAACTTGCTTACAAACAATAAGGTATTTATCGATGGCAAGCTGATGGTCTTGTATAGCGGCTTCTTGTAACCAAAATAGTGCTTTGTTTAAATCACGTTCACCTTGTTTGCCGGTGATATATAGTTCGGCTAAATTGACTTGTCCAAGTTTATTACCAAGTTCAGCAGATGATTTGAATTTTTCATAAGCTCGTTGATAGTGATTCTTTATATAACTTGCTTCAGAAAATGCTAAACCTGAGTTATTTTCTCTTTCGCCGGGGAAATAAGTATTACTTGTAAAACGTTTTTTCGTCACAACCACTGGCTTACCACGTAACCGATTCTTAACAGGCCGTTCAACACGGTAAATAGCACCTTGTGCGCGCATTTCTTTCAATTCAGCAAAGCTATAATGGTATTCTTTTCTTGAAAAGAAACTGAAATGTGTAACATGGCCAACTCTAATGCTTTCGTCTCCACCTCGTTGCATACGATAGAATAAACGGCTGTAAACAACAGTGACCACATCACCAGTAATATCGGTTACTTTACCTATTCTATATTTCTCATTAGGCCTTAACTCACTAGAGAGGTAACGAAAATCGACATGGTAAAAATCATTAACAGCAGGCTTTTCAATAAATTTATCTGACCATTGATTTTGCTCTATTGCTCCCTTCACAAAATAAACCAAAAGCATCAATGTTAATAGCGTGCCTAGAAATTTACTGATCAGTCGCCACGCAGGAAATAGATTTTTTGATAATTCTTTTACTCGCTGTTTCGGCAAGGTAGAAACATCAGCTTTAGCCCAGCATTGTTGGCATTGAATAACCGTGTTTTTTTCAACAGGAAAAAATGGCAGGCTCTCAATAAAAAAGAAAGCATATTTAATCACGCCTTTCACTTGATGATGGTTACAACCACAATCAGGACAGGTTAACTCATTTATAACGCTTCCTTTAATTACCGACTCACTGTATTCCATTTTTAGACTCTATTGTTATTTCTATTATTTTTTATACCATTGGCACAAAAATCATACAAGCATTAATTACGAAGAAGTTAGTAGAGATTATAAATCCCCCACTTTATGGGGGAGTTTATGATCATTCTAAAAGCTATTATTCACTGCCTTTTAAAGAATGAATAACGGGCTTATGAATGTATTGACGCAATGGCAGGTAACAAGCCACAAATGAAATCATTGAAATAATCGCTAATGTCAAAATAAACAGCGGTAACATTTGTAAATTAATATACGGGTGTAACGTTTCGCTAAAACCTCCCCATACAACGAGTAATATCAGCAAACTCAGGCCTATACCGGTTAAGATACCATTGACATTGTCTGTAAAGATTAGTTGTAAAATATCTCTTCCTTTCGCGCCAATCGCTAATCGTGTGCCTATTTCAAAGCGGCGAATACGAGTATTGAAATCGAGTACACCAAACACTCCTAACGCTGCTAGAATAATGACCACTAAAGTAATAATCCCAGTAGTAAACAAAGTCACCTTTTTATTAAGCAATAATTCTTGATAACTTTCATTGAGACTTTGGTATTTATAAATTGAGTACCTTGCGTCTGCCTGAGTAATTATTTTTACTAATTGCTCCCTTGGTAATACTTGGTCATCTTTAAGTTTTACCATAAAACCAGTGCCACGGTTTAGTTTGCTCGGTCGATAGAGCAAGTAACTATTGTCGAGTTCGGGCCGACCAAGGTGTTCAGTGTTAGGTAACGTAATATCAGTAACAACACCTTTGACTATTAATGATTCGTCACGTGTCCCCTTAATTTGTTGCCCGATGACTTCGCCATACTCGCTCAACTGTTTTGCTAAACTCTCATTAATAATAACCACATTATCATTATTGTTAAGTTCGCTACTGGTGAAGTTATCACCCGAAAGCAAAGACTGTTTAATCATCGAAAAATAATGTTCATCAACTTCTTTTTGTTCAATAGAAAACTCCAATTTATCTTCTCCTAAAGCAAATTTTCTTATGCGGTAAGAAGACAAAGGTGAATTTCCTAAACTCACGGAGCTAACCTGTGGAATTTGTAATAACTGTGATTTTATTTGCTTATATGTCGCTTTTTGCTCTGCAGAGTTGGGGCGACCTGAGCCATTAAATGCTAAAACCAAGTGATGTATTTGCTCAATATCGAAACCGGTTTCTTGATTCACACTTTGATATGCTTGCTTAAATAAAACCATGTTGGCAAAGATGATCAAAACCGTCACCAATATTTGGCTCATGATTACCCCTTGCTGAAAAATGCTGGAGACTTTGACACCTTGGCCTTTATTGCTATTTTGTAATGTCGTATTTAACGATGTAAATTTAAAATTATTAAGGGTTAACTTTGTTAAAATCAAGGTGATTATCAACATAGTGATCACTAAAATAAAAAGTGGCACCAGCGAAATTGACAATTCTTCTACCCGATTAAATAATTCTGACAAATAGGTTTTCAAGATTACAAAACCAATGTTCGCCGTAGCCAAGGCAACAACAATGGCTAGTATCATCAAACCCGAAGTCTCGGTAAAAATCTGCATAGCGCCTTGTTTACGGTTCATGCCCAATGACGATTTTATTGCCATTTGGTGTTGTTGCTCGGCACTGCGTGCGACAAATAAATGACTAACATTAGTCACGGTGATCACCAGTAAACCGACAACAGCTAAAAAGAGTAAAGTGAGATTGGTATTATTATTTCCTGAAATCACATTCATTAACGGTTTCATTTCAACTTTTAAGCTTTTTCCTTTAAAGCGAGGGTTCCCTACTAACTCTTGATGCCACCGATCATTTAATTGTGGGGTTAATATCAGTTCCGCCTGTTTAGCCGTTACCGCGCTATCGAGCTTGCCAAATAAAAACATATTTGGTGAAAAATTTCCCCATGCCTTACGTCTTCTTTCAGATACCGTGTTAAAGTCCCAAGGTAACCAAACTTGCGTTTTTTCACCAGCCTCATATAAACTTGGTTCTATAAATGTCTCAGCACTCACCCCAATAATACGATGACTGACACCGTTAATTGTTAAGCTTTTGTCTAACACATCTGCGTGTTGGTTATATAAATTCTGCCAAGCTGAAAAACTAATGATTGCTACGGGGTTATGTGTATTCAATGCCTCACTTGTTTCAAAAACGCGTCCTAATGCGAGGGAGGGATTAAGCAAACTAAAATATTCCTGACTAACAAAAGCATTATTAACTCTTGGCTGTTCAGCCAGGGAAGTAATATTGGTGTTTTCGTATGCGATCATCGCCACTTTATTTAAAGCCGTTTGTGTTTTATATAATTCAACAAATGCAGGATACGGGTACAAGGATGTGTTTGGTGCTCGAGCATCACCTTTTATTATACTTTCAACGACAAATAATTTTTCTTGTTCTGGGTATGGCAGTGGTTTTAACAACATGACATAAGCTAATGTTAAAACACATAAAAGAGCGCCTAAAGTTACCCCCATTGTGGAAACAACACTAAGGACAAAGCCCGGTTTTAACTTTAAACTGAGATACACTTGCTTTATTTGATAAATAAACAGATCCATAATTTAATCCTTCTATTTCTAAATACTAACTCTTGTGTCATTTTGAACTGCCTGCTCAGCTGTAGAACCTAAGGCACTACATATTGATACTGAAGTAAATTCAGCATCAATATGCATTTCCTCAAGGGTAATAACGGTTATTCACTGCCTTTGAGTGAATGAATAACAGGCTTGTGAATGTACTGACGTAAAGGCAAGTAACAGGCAAAAAATGACGTAAGCGAAATCAACGCTAAGGTCAAAATAAGCATTGGTATTGCTGCAATGGTAAGATAACTGATTAATAACTCATTAAAATTAAAGTATAAAACTAGCAACAACAAGCCACTCACCAGAATGCCTATCAATAATGGCTTGGCATTATCGATGAAGATCAGCTTAACGATATCGTTACTTTTAGCACCAATTGCCATGCGAGTGGCAATTTCAAAACGTCTAATATGAGTGCTGTAACTTAAAATTCCATATAAACCAATAGCCGCTAATAAAAAGGTAAATACCGCCAACACGCCACTGGTAATTGCCGTAGTATATTGAGTGAACAGCATGTTTTTTTGAATATCAGCTAATCGCTCATAACGTGACAATGTAAACTTATTCGTTACCCCTTTTACGGTATTAACAACTTGTTCGCGACTCAGATTTTGTTGCGGTTTTAGTTTTATTAAAAAGTTACCAAAACCTTTCCATATTGGCCAATAAACCTGTGCGGGTGCTACAGCTTTATTAGGCAAATTAACGCCAGCAACCACCCCAACAATAGTTCGAGAAACGGCGTTACTTTCACGGTCAACTTCACCTTCCATCATTATTTTCATGCCTACAGCACTGCCGTTAGGTGCAATCTGTTTAGCAAAAACGTCATTAACAACAAAAACTTTATTACCATTTTGAATATCTTGCTCGTTAAACCACTCTCCCGCTAGTAGAGGTTGTTCAAGTAAATGAAGAGAATTATGGCCTGACTCATCTTGAATTTCAGCGGTAAATACCTTCGTATCATTCAATATACTAAAGTTGGTCGGATATGAATTCATTGGTGAGTTCGATTGACTGACCTCACTCACTTCTGGCAACTCCATCAATGCTGTTTCGATTTCTTTTATAAGTGATACCACTTCATCACTGTTCCATTTCAATAAGCTTGAACGAGATAGTTCTAAAGTAAAAACTTGTTCAACATTATATTTCATCGGGGTGTTAATCATCGACGTTGACTGGTTAAACAAACTTAGATTTGCAAAGATTAATAACGCTGTAACCGCCACTTGGCTAATAATCAGAGTTTGACGTACTTTTTTAGATACTTGAACACCAACGCCTTTACCACTGCTTTGCAAACTATTATTTAATTCACGATAATTGATGACATTACTGCTGAGCTTGGCAAAAATAAAAGTAAAAACCACAAGACAAATTAATGCCGTACTTAAGGTGAAGGTGTTTATCGCTAATTCATTAACGCGCGGCAGAAATTCAGCAAGATAAAATTGCATAAGGCCAAAACCGAGAGAAGTAATAAGTAAAGAAAGCACTAAAGAACCCAGCATCAAAACAGTCGCTTCCGCATAAAAACTTTTGAAAATTTGTTGCTTAGACGCCCCAACTGCAGCATTTATTGCCTGCGTTCTTTGTTGTTCGATAGCACGAGCGATAAATAAATTACTAATATTAGTAAAAGCGATCACGAGTAACCCTAAAACAGCGGCAATTAACAAATACATACGCTGTTCGTTATCCCCAATGATAATTGATTGAAGAGACTTCAGCTTTAAACTCACCGACCAGTCTTTGAAAAAAGCCATAGCAGCAACATTTTCTTGCCAAAGCTCATTCAAAAACAGGCTGATTTTCTGCTCGGCTTGATTTTGAGAGTAGTTGTCTTTTAATTTTCCCACGAACGCCAATTCATAAAGCACATTACCCCAAGCATCACCATAATCTTTAGCTTTAAAGTTATAGTCCCAAGGTAGCCAATACTGTGTTTTTCGACCAGCCGTAAATATTTCAGGTTCAACAAAGTGCTGGGCAACCACACCAATAATATTAAAACTGACTTCATTAAAGGTTATTTTTTCGCTTAATACGTTAGGATTTCCGTTGTATTCAACCTGCCAAGTATCATAACTGATCAATGCTACGGGGTTATTATTGCCTTTATTTTCACTTTCATCAAAAGCTCGGCCCAATGCGATAGGGGTTGCCATTAACGAAAAAAATTCAGGGGTGACAAAGGTGGTATTAACCAAAGGCTGAGCTGGATTTGAGGCTAATAAACTTTCACCAAAACAAAGCAATGTAGCATCACTAAATACATTTTGATTTTCGTAAAAATGAATCATACCGGGGTAGCTAAAGCTACTCGAACGTTCCTCACCAAAATTATCTGCTAAGCCATGTTCAACCCAAAACAGTTTCTCTTGCTCTGGATACGGCAAAGGTTTAATCAACATCACGTACGCTAACGTTAATACACAAAGTAATGCCCCTAACGTGATCCCCATTGTTGAAACAACACTAAAAACAAAACCTGTTTTTTTCTTCAAGCTTACAATCGCTTGTCTTAATTGGTAGATGAATAAATTCACTTTTTAAAACCTTCTGTTAACCATAATAAAATGTATAAATGCTGCATTGAAATACTGGAATATAAACAGTATGACGAAATATTAATTGGTATTATTCACTGCCCTGTAAAGCATGAATAACCGGTTTGTTAATGTACTGGCGTAAAGGGAAATAACAGGCAAATAAGGACAGCATGCTGATCATCGCTAACGTCACCAAAAATACCGGAAGTAATTGCACAGTTAAGTAGTGGTTTATTTGTTCACTAAAAACAAAAGAGAGTAATAACAACACACCAATGCTAAACAGTACTCCCAATAGAATTGCACTAGTATTATCTTTAATAATAAGTTTAATTAAATCAGCACGCTTAGCCCCCACTGCCAGGCGTGTTCCTAACTCAAACTGACGTAATTGTGTTGAATAACTTAATACGCCATACAAACCTATTGCAGCTAATAAGAAGGTTAATAAAGCTAACGAACCTGTTGCTGTTAATATCATAAAATGAATGAAAAGCATTTTTCTTTGCTTCTCTATATCGCTATCAAAAGCTTGTACTCTGTATTTGCTGGTCACAGACTTTAAAAGTGAAACCAATGTTTCCCGTGAAAGTGAAGTCTGTCTTTTTAATTGGAGTACTAAATGACTTTTCGCATTGATTGCCGGAAAATATAGGCGATTCTCGTTTTCTACTTTTCCTGGTATTTTAAAACCTTCAACCACACCTTTAACAGTAAAAACATCTTCACCAAAAAACTCTAATTTCATCCCGATAGCACTGCCGTTAGGGGCAATTTCTTTAGCAAGCGTTTCGTTGATAATAAGAACTTTATTTTCATCGCTAACATCAATTTTACTAAAAAAATCTCCCGCTAATAATTTTTGCTGATAAATTGAAAAGTAATTTTCATCAATTGTTCTGCTACTTCCCGGATAAGTGGTCTCATTTCCTTTAACTCTTAATTCACGAAGCCCCTGTCCGCCGCTAAAAACTGAGCCATCAGCGATACTGACACGCTCGATCTGCGGTAAAAGCAGTAGAGCCTTTTGTAACGCTATATTTATTTGAATTTTTTCAGCATCAGATAAAGTTGTCGTCGGAGCTACCGACATTTCAACACTAAGACTATTTTCTATATCAATCGAAAGAGGATCATTTATCACTTCCCAAGCATCAAAAAACAGATTCAAGTTAATGAAGACTAACAAGGTTGCTATCGAAATTTGGCTAATAATAATAAATCTACGTTTTCCTTTAGAGACTTGTTTGCTAGCACCTTTGCTGCCGCTTTGTAGTTGACTGTTTATATTTTGATAATCGACAATGTTGAGTGATAATTTTGCAAAGAGCCAAGCAAAAATTACAAATAATAATCCGCTTATAGCTAACGAAAATAAATTGAATGACAACTCATTTACTCGAGGCAACAATTCAAGAAAATAAGTACTAAGCAGATGAAAGCCGATTAAAGTAAAACCAAAGGCTACAACCAAAGCCAGCAACATTAATATCGCTGACTCGACGAAAATAGCTTTGAATAATTGGCTTTTATTTGCTCCTAAAGACGCATGAATACTATAACTCCCTTGCAATTCAGCGGTACGCGCCATAAATAAATTAGCAATATTGGCGACCGCAATAAATAGGGTGCCAACTACGCCAGCAATTAACGCCATAATAAGGTTGGTAGCATCACCGATGAGTATGTCTTTTAAAGGGGTTAACTGCATTTTAATATTTAGCGGTGTAAAGTAGCCAATTTCGGCGACCATTTCTTTCCAAGGTACATTCACTAATGGCGTTATCGTTTGTTCGACTTGAGAAGGAGAAGACCCTGCTATTGTTCGCCCTAAAAACATAGTATCAAGTGACATTGAGCCGGAACTTTTTCTTCGCTCACTACTGATATAATTGTAATCCCATGGAAACCAAACCCCCGTTAAAGTATGCTTTAAACTATAAGTTTTTGGTTCGATGAATTGCTCAGCTGTAACACCAATAATGCTAAAGCTGATATTGTCTACTACGATTTTTTTATCAAGCACATCAGCATTACCGGAAAAATTTTTCTGCCAAGTGTCATAACTTAAAATGGCCACAGGATTATATGTATCAAGCTGTTCATCTATGCCAAATGGTCGCCCCATTGCCATTGGAACATTTAATAGCTCGAAGATTTCAGGGGTAACATAAGTAGTTGAAACCTGTGGCTGAGATGGCAGTGAAACAAGTATATTTTTGCCGTAAGCTATTAAAGCCGCACTTTCAAAACTCGTTTGTTGACGATATAAATCGATTAACGAGCGATAGTTAAAAGCACTGAATTTTTGATTATTATCTTTATCTACCACCGTAGACTCGACTAAAAATAATCGGTCTTGCTCAGGATATGGCAATGGCTTTACTAGCATGACATAAGCCAGTGTTAACACACATAACAGCGCACCTAAGGTAATCCCCATGGTAGAAACAACACTAAAAACAAACCCTGTTTTTTTCTTAAGACTTAAAAGTGCTTGTTTTAGTTGGTAGATAAACAAGTGCATTACTCACTACCCTTCAAAGCATGAATAACCGGTTTGTTAATGTACTGGCGTAAAGGGAAATAACAGGCAAATAACGACAAGGTACTGATCATCGCTAACGTTACGATAAACACAGGGAGTAATTGTAATGTTATGTATTGATTTACTTGTTCACTAAAGCCGATAATTAACAATGACAATACGCCAATACTAAACAGCACACCTAATAAGATTGCACTCGCATTATCTTTAATAATAAGTTTGATTAGATCACCCCGTTTAGCGCCAATTGCCATGCGAGTCCCTAGCTCAAAACGACGCATTTGCGTGCTGTAGCTTAAAATGCCAAACAGACCTATAGCAGACAAAATGAACGTTATAACAGTTAGTGCCGCCGTGGTAATTGCCGCTGTGTATTGGCTGAATAATCGCTGGGCCTTTTGCTGTGCTAAGGTCGAAAACTCAAATAAACTGATGGATTTACTGGTTGATGTAATCGCAGAAACTAACTGCTCTCGCGTTAAGGTTTGGTTGTCTTTCAATTTAATTAGCAAGTTAGAGCGATTTAAATTAGGCATGTAAACACGAGGTGGAATAGTCGCTTTGCCCGGTAACTTATGATCGTTAACGATACCAATGATAGTAAACGCACTAGGACCGCCAAAAGAAAGTTGCTTTCCAAGCGCTGCGTTTAAATTACCTTGCTCTTCTACGACTAATTGTTTGGCAAGTTGCTCATTAATAATCAGTACCGGTGCTCGGTCAGTAAAGTGACTACCAATGAAATTTTCTCCGGTTATTAGGTTCTGTCCCATCAAAGAAAAATAGTGACTATCAACACTTTTACCCAGAGGTAATACAGTTTGATTAGACGCTACCTCGGTTAACGACCATGTACCTTCACCATCGGTTAACGGAGAACTGTTTCTACTGGCCACACTCACTTGTGGTAATTCAGCAATTTTTTGCAATATTTCAGCGGTAATCGCAGAGCTTTCTGCACGTGTTAAGGCACTCGCATCAGACTGAGTAAGTACGACACTGCTCAATTGTTCTACGTTCATTACTGAAGGATCGTAGATTGTCTGTAATGAAGTTTTCAATAAATTTATATTAATAAAAATTAATACAGTCGCTACAGTTACTTGGCTAATAATCAAAAAGTTACGCATGGCCTTCGATACTTGTAACCCCGTACCTTTGCCACTACTTTGCATACTGTTATTTAAGCGACGCAGATCAATTGCACGATAACTCAATAAGGCAAATAAAAGCGCTAACATCAAAGTGGAGATAATTGCACTGGTTAAAGTAAAAATTCCAATATCGAGCTCATTGACTCGTGGCAACACATGTTGTAATTGAGTTTGCAAAAGCGTAAAGCCAGAATTAGCTACCAGCAGTGCTAACAGTAGCACCCCAAACATTAACAATATCGATTCAGCAAATAACACACTAAAAAGGTGCTTAGGCTTTGCACCAACCGCTGCGCGTAACGCTAATTGGTTTTTTTTCTCAACGGTGCGTGAAAGCTGTAGATTGGCAATATTAATAAAAGCGATCGTTAATAAACCAATTACGCCAAGTAATAGTAAATATGCAGTATTGCCACTCTCCCCTAAAATTATTGATGTAAAAGATAGTAGTGCAACTTCGATATGCCAACCTTTGTTGTAACCATTTTGGTCGATATTTTCAACCCAAGTATCACTTACTAATTGTGATAGTTTCGCTTGGGCTTGTTCTTGTGTGATGTCGCTGGCCAGCTTACCGATAAAGGTTAAATTATTGCCCCTGTCCCACCAACGAGCTCGATAAACTTCATCACCTGCATTAAAATCGAAAGGTAACCAGACTTTAGTTTCTCGGCTTATGTCTGATATTTTAGGTTCGACAAAATCGGCAGACAATACGCCAATGATACGAAAACTCACGCCACGGAAAGTAACAGTTTCGTTGAGTATATCCGTTGTTCCTGCAAAATCGTTCTGCCAAGTCTGATAGCTTAATACGGCAACAGGTACTAAACTATGTAGCCCTTCTGACCCCGAAAATGGTCGCCCTATTGCCATACTCGCCGCAGTAAGTTCAAACCATTCAGGGGTCACATAAGCGGTGGATAATTGTGGCTGTTGGTTGTGGGATGTTAATACTTCATCATCGTAAATAGTCAACGCAACTTCTTCAAAAACCTGTTGATTTTTATATAAGTGCACTAAACTTGGATAGCTAAAAGCCGTTACATTCAAGACATTGGTAGCATCAAACTGTTGGCTGTCTACTCGATATAACCGCTCTTGATTTGGATACGGTAACGGTTTTAATAGCATTACATAGGCCAGAGTTAACACACACAATAAAGCTCCTAAGGTAATACCCATAGTAGAAACTACACTAAAAACAAAGCCCGGCTTTTGTTTAAGGCTTAAATAGGCTTGTTTTAACTGGTAGGTTGTTAAACTAGACAATAATTTCATTATTCGTTTCCTTTTAAAGCATGAACGACGGGCTTGTTTATGAACGGCCTTAAAGGTAAGTAACAAGCTAAGTAAGAAATCACTAGAATAAGTGAAAGTGTAAGTATAAAGAGTGGCAACATGTGTAGAGTTACATATTGGCTTAGACTACTGTCGAAGCTAATAAATATACTCATGAGTATTAAAATACTGGCAATAATACCGATAACAACTCCAGCAGCATTATCTTTAAATATCAGGGTGAAAATGTTTTTTCTTTTGGCACCAATAGCTAACCGAGTACCAATTTCAAAGCGGCGTATTTCTATGGAGTAACTTAATATTCCATATATACCAATGCCAGCAAGTAACAAGCTAAGCAGACTAACCAAAGCGGTAATTAACGTGGTGACTATTTGACTGAATAATCGTTGGTAACGTACATCATCTAAAGCTTGAAGTTTATCGATACTATAAGAAGAACTAACACTTTTAATGACCTCAATCACTTGTTCTCGTGTTATGTCCTGCTGATCTTTTAGCTTAATCAACATTGACTGTTTTTCTCTTGGCCGTAAATCATAAACAGCAGAACGAGGTAAATAAGCACGCGCTTCAATATCTTTTTCAGCAGGAACTTTCATGCCATTCACTACGCCAATAATGGTAAATATGCGATCCTCTTTGAAGAAAACTTTCTTACCAATTACATCTCCTTTTTCTGACATTTCATGAGCTAAAACATCATTCACGATCATGAGATTATTTTGGTCTTGCACATCTCCATCAGTAAAATTGTCTCCAGAGATTAATGATTGCTGTAATAACGGAAAATATTGTTCATCAACAATGCGATATACCATGTTGTGTTTTTCATGAGTGTCTTGCTCTGTTAAACCGAGCCACCAACGACTAAAGAACCCAAAAGGCGAAGCACTATGGCTAATTACATCAATTTGAGAAATTTCCGCCAGTTTTTGCTTAATTAAACTCAATTCAGCTATAGCTGATTCATCACTCATTTTTACGCTATTAGTCGGTGCTAGTGTTAGCGCCATAACACGATCAATATTCAAATGGCTTGGGGTGTTTATCGTACTCATTGCCTCTTTGAACAGATTCAGACTAATAAATATCAATACACTCGCAACGGTTATTTGACAGATAATCAACAGTTGACGAAGTAACTTAGGCAATTGACTACCAGTGCCTTTGCCACTGGTATTTATAGTGACTGCCAGTGTGCTTTTGTTAATGCTTTTCAGTGAAATTTTGGCGAATGCCCAGGCAAAACTAAATAAAATGAAAACTGAAATGGTGAGGGTAAAGCCATTTATTGCCATTTCATTTGAGCGTGATAATGAATCCGACAAGTAATATTCGATTAAAGAAAAACCAAAGAAGGCGAAGGCCATGCCGACAAGTAGTGCCAAAAATACCAGCACCAATGCTTCACTAAAAAACACATTGAATAATGTCGATTGTTTTGCGCCAATAGCTGCTTGAATAGCCATAGAACGCTGTTGCATAAAGGCCCTTGAGGTCATTAAGTTAGCAATATTGGTGAACGCAATAATCACTAAACCGATAATGCCTGCCAACAGAAAATATACTGATTTTTTGTTGTCTCCGACAATCACTTTTTTGAAGTCATGCAAGGCTATGCGTTGTGTCTTACCAGTAAAACGTTCATCTCCCACAATTGCTGATAACCATTGTTCATTTACCAGCGTACTAACCTTATCTTGTGCTTGTTTAACACTGAACTCTGACGATAACTTACCCACTACCATGCCACTATTGACTCGCCACCAAATTTTACGCACCTCAGCTTCAGTATTATTAAAGTCCCAAGGGAGCCATAACTGTGTTTTTCTGTAGGTACTTGCCCCGCGATGAAAAGCATAAACCTGTGGTTCAATATAGCTTTTGTCTACAACGCCAACGATTTGATAAGACACATTATTAAAGTTGATTTTTTGATCAAGTACATCAGGGTTTGCCGAAAAATTTTCTTGCCAAGTTTCATAGCTGATAACAGCAACAGGATTATAATTGTCAACATTTTCAGAGCGCTCAAAAGTTCTCCCGATAGCCATTGGCATATCCGTTAAGCTGAACCAATGTGGAGAAATAAAAGTGGCTTCTACCATAGGTAAATCTTGCTGGCTAAGTAACACCCCTCGACTAAAAGCCACTAAAGCTGCTTGAGAAAAAATATCACTTTGATTATATAACGTCATTAATGCGGGATAAGAAAAGGCCTCAAACATGAGTTTCCCGTTTTCATCGATATGCTCATTCGAGGATACGTATAAGTGTTCTTGATCCGGGTAAGGTAACGGCTTAACTAACATCACATACGCCAGCGTTAATACACATAACAAAGCACCTAACGTAATGCCCATGGTAGAAACGACACTAAAAACAAAACCCGGCTTATGTTTGAGGCTTAAATACGCTTGCTTTAATTGGTAGGTAAATAGGTTCATGAACAAATCCTTGTGTCACTTTTAACAACCGTTATTACATCACCCTTCACATTTCTACATGGATGTAGGTACTTAGGTTTAGTCCAGAATATAAACTTTCTTTTCAGATAGTTACTCTCAAGCGCTAGCACAGCACACCAAATGATTAAAATAAATTCAACATGACCTAAAAGTACTTCCATTGTAGTTATAGTCATTATTCACTGCCTTTTAACGCATGAATAACCGGCTTTTTAATAAATTGACGAAGCGGCATATAGCAAGCTAGCGACGAAAGTAAAGATATTAAACTTAAGCTAATAATGAATAACGGTAAAAGATCTAAACTAATATACGTACTCAAGCTGTTACTAAATCCAAGATATAAAACGAGTAACACAACAATGCTTACCGCTAAACCAATTGCTAAGGCACCAGCATTGTCTTTGAACACCAAACCTATAATGTCTTTACCTTTTGCTCCAATAGCCATACGTGTGCCTATTTCAAAACGGCGCATCTGGCTAGAATAATTAAGAATACCGTACAAACCTAAGCCGGATAAAAATAGTGTCAGAATAGCTAATACTAAGGTGGTTACTGCTGTGGTTACTGAAGAAAATAACCGACGATCTTTATATTCATTGAGGGAAGTAAAACTGAACAAACTTAACTTTTTATCGATCTTTTTAAGCGTTGCAATCATTTCATCACGACTAAAAACCTGCCCTTGCTGGGTTTCGATTAATAGCATATTTCTTGTTAAGCTGGCTGGATAATAAAAGCGTGATTCATCGCCTTGTCGCCCCGGTACGTTGATACTCTTCACCACACCAATAACTTCCATATCTCCGTTAAATTTCATGCCTAAAACACTACCATTAGTCGCTAATTTTTTGGCAAAAACCTCATTGATAATCATGACTCTTTTTCTATCTTTAACATCAATAGCGCTAAAATCATCACCTTCAATGATTTTTTGCCCTAGCATAGTGAAATATTGGTCATCAACATCTTTTCCTAATGCGGTATAGCGTTGTTCCGTTGTTCCTGCCGTTAACGCTAACGTACGAAAACCACTTGGTCTCATTGCTTGGCTTACATTTTTTATTTTTGGAAGCGCTATTAACTCTTCTTTAAGTTCGGTAAGTTTTTGTGCTTGTAAGTCTCGGTCAACACTAGGTAGAGCCAACACGGCAGAAATAATATTATTTGTTTTATAACCCAAAGGTTGGTTCACTAAGTCATTAGCATCTTTATATAAAACGACATTAATGAAAACCAATGCCGTTGCTGTAGCTATTTGACTACTGATTAAAATATTTCGAACGCGTTTTGAAACTTGTATTCCACTGCCTTTTCCGCTCGATTGTAAAGTAGCGTTCAGGGCATGGTAATTGATCATTTTTCTACACAAGTGTGAGAAAACAAGCGTTAATAACACCAAGAATAAAATAGAAGCAGAAAATGAAAAGGCATTAAGTTCAAGTTCATCAATGCGAGGCAGGAAATCACCAAGATAATGCTGTAAAAGTGAAAAGCCAATATAAATAAAACACTGTGCAAGCACGATCGCAGTAAACATTAATAAACCTGTTTCGGCTAAAATATTACGAAATAACTGTGATTTTGAAGCACCAACAGCCGCAGAAATAGCCAACTGCTGTTGGCGCTCTACGGTACGAGAAACAAATAAATTGGCGATATTGGCACAAGCGATCAACAGTAAACCTAATGCTCCAATAAGTAATAAGTAAACGCTCCGTTCACCGTCACTAATGACAAAAGATTTTAATGTTTGTGTTTTAAGCGCTATTGACCAGCCTTTAAAAAAAGCATGGCCTGAAACCTCACTTTGCCAATTTTCATTGATTAACGTTGTTAGTGTTTGATCAATTTGTTGCTTAGTGTAATTTAAATATTCATTGCTTATTTTACCAACAAAAATCAATCCACCATCGTCATTTCCCCATGTTTTACGTTCGCGTTCACTTACAGAGTTAAAATCCCATGGAATATATAACTCTGTTTTAAAACCTGCACCTGCAAGCGGTACTTCACTATTATTTTCAGCGAGTACACCGATAATTCGGTAACTATTTCCACCTAAGGTTAAACTTTCCTCAAGAATATTCGCCTTACCGCTAAATTTTTCTTGCCATGTTTCGTACGTTATTACCGCTACTGGGTTGTAACTGTTAACTTTTTCACTTTCTTCAAAGCCCCTACCTAATGCCATTTGTGCAGAAAACAACGAAAACCATTGTGGGCTAACAAAAGAAATCGCCACCATAGGCTCACTTGGCAACGAAGTGATCACCCCCCCATCAACATACATTAAGACACTTTGTTCAAATATGGGTTGGTTGTTATACAAGTGCATTAAATTTGGATAAGTAAATGCACGTCCATCAATGGCGTTTTCATTACTAATAAGTTGGTGCTCAACATTGTAAAGACGATCTTGTTCAGGGTAAGGCAAAGGTTTTATTAACATGACATACGCCAATGTCAGCACACATAATAAAGCACCTAAAGTAATGCCCATGGTTGAAACCACACTGAGCACAAAAATAGGTTTTTGCTTTAAGCTTAAATAGGCTTGTTTGATTAAATAAATACTCATTTTCTATTACCCTGAATTTTCTTACTGTTTGTAAATATCACGTCATCTTGAATTTGTTTCAGGATGACGAACGATGACTTCTTTAACTGAAGCTAGCCATCACTAACGTTTTTTAACTTGCTATTTTTACTGCGGGCGACTGTAAAATTGTTCCGTCAAGTAGTTGTACTTTCGTTCGTGCCATATCGGCATAACGGGGATCATGCGTTACCATACATATAGTGGTACCCGATTTATTTAGTTGTTCGAGAACGTCCATCACTTGGTCACCACTTTTAGAATCAAGATTACCGGTTGGTTCATCAACTAAAAGTACGGCGGGGTTCGCCACTAATGCACGAGCAATGGCAACACGTTGCTGTTGGCCACCAGAAAGTTGATTTGGCTTATGGCTAATACGATGAGATAAACCGACTTTTTCTAGACACTCTGTTACACGCTTTTTAATGGTTGAACTGTTCGGTTTATCAGCATGATAGCGAAGAGGTAAAGCCACATTGTCGAACACTGAAAGTTCGTCAATTAAATTGAATGACTGAAATATGAAACCAATTTTTTCATTTCTAACTTCTGCAGCTTGGTCTAACGACAAATCAGTTACATTAACGCCTTCAATAAAATATTCACCGCTGCTACTCACATCGAGTAGACCCATGATTGACAAGAGTGTTGATTTACCACAACCTGATGGGCCAGATATCGAAACGTAATCACCTTTGTTGACCGTTAAGTTAATCGACTTCAATGCATGAGTTTCAAGCTCTTGAGTTTCAAAAATCTTTCCGATGTTATTAAGTGCTAAAATTGCTGTTGTCATTTTTTTTTCCTTTTAGTATTTTTTATTCATCACTTAAATTATAAAATAGTGATTTGTTGAGTTTTATAATTACTTAAATCTGAAATAATAAATCGGTCACCCAATTTTGCCCCAGAGCTTATTTCAATAAATCTTCCTGTTTTCTCACCAAAATTAATCGCCACTCTTCTCGCTTCTGATATATCGTCATTAAGTTGATAGAGGGATGTTTCGCTCTGTGCTCTTACATTTGCAGGTCGGTCAATGTAATAAATGTTTTTTAGCGTTTTAGCTGTGATCACCGCATCAATATTTTGTTCTGGTCTTGCACTTTGTGGTAATTTTTCTGGAAATGAAATTTCAACCTCAACTGTATTTTGGTCAACAATAGGATCAATACGCATCACTTTACCTATAATTGTTTCTTGTCGAGTATCTACTAGTACTTTTTGCCCTATTTTTACGAGCTGCACTTTATTTTGTGGCACACGAATTAACGCAATGAGCTCAGTAACGCTACCAATCAACGCAACTTCTTGTCCGGGTGATAAGCTTTGGCCTAATTTTACAGACAAACGTTGCAGCACACCGTTAAAACCAGCTTTTACCACGAGTTTACTGTGACGATTTTTCGCGATCGTTAATCTTTGTTCAACTTGTTTAATGCGCTCTAATTGAATATTTATAGCTTCTTGATGTACTGCACTAAGTTGTTCATTACGCTCTTCGAAAATAGCAATTCGTTCTTTCAGTTGCTCTTCACGTAATATGCTTTCTTGGTAGTCTATTTGTTTTACGATGCCACTTTTTACCAATTTATTTTGCGCCGTTAACGTTAAGCGAGCCCCTTTATGTTGTGAGACTAGTTCTAGGTAATTTGACTTTTCGTTAAGAGTTTCGCGCTTTTGGTTTAACTTCAATTGACGTAAGTTTGCTTTCGATTCAGCTAATGAATACTCTGCACTTTCTACTTGCTGTTGTAGTTCAGGATTTGCTAACTTGACTATCACGCTTTCTTTAGTCACTGTCGCGCCTGGTTTTAATACTATTTCTTCCACTGTTGCTTTCGTTAACGTGGTAATGAGTTGCAGTTTATCTGAAGTCAACTTTCCGTATCCCTCTACAGTAACCTCTACATCTCCCTGCTTTACCGTTGCGAGTAACAAATCTTTTCTCGCTAAACTGACATTATTAAGCGAAGCTTTTGCATAACTGACCAAAATAATAACGACCACTATAGCAAGAGTAATTATCGCTGCTTTACTATTTAATAATGTCTTTTTAGGCTTCTTTTTTACAATATCCACATGAGTCTCTTTATTTATACTAGCTGTGTCGTGAGTTAAACTTGTTCTATAGTTGTTATACTTAGCGATTATCGTGCCAACAAAAATCCCCAATAAAATCAACAGCAAACGTTATAGATATCATTTTATTTTTGAACTAGTTCGATAATGAACTTGTTTTATTTCAATTTTGAAAGATTAAATTTACTAACAATACCTTTTTACTTCATTATTTATAGCGATTACACTCTCTACTCTCCTTAATTTCTGGACTTACTCTTGTCAAAACATGTGTTAATTTGGGATTTACCCTTACGACTTTTTCATTGGTTATTTGCTTTTACCGTTATTGCTTCTTGGTACACATCAGATCAAGACCATGATTTAATTGAACTCCATATGCAGCTTGGCTATTTCGCTTTGGGCCTGCTGATATTCAGGATTTTATGGGGATTTTTCGGTACAAAGCATGCCTTATTTAGCTCTTTTATACCTACGCCCAAACGCTTGTTTTTGTATATTAAAAACTTTAAAAATACCGAAGATAAATATAGTAGTGGGCATAATCCATTAGGAAGCTTAATGGTGGTTCTGATGATTTGTTTAGTCAGCTTACAAGCGATAAGTGGTTTGTTTATTAATGACGACGTATTTTCGTCAGGCCCATATTACGATAGTGTCAGCAAAGAAATTGAACAAGTAATGTTTTTTTTACACCACAATGTTTTCGACTTTATGATTGCAGCCATTGCGCTACATTTATTGGCGATTGCATATTATGTTCGTGTTAAAAGGCAGTCATTAATTTTACCGATGATCACTGGAAAAAAACCGCTTAACCTTGCAAAAGATACTGACGATATAAAACACTCTAAACTGTGGTTAGCCGTTTTTATCACAATAGGTGTTACGGTATTTGTATATTGGCTCGTGGTGTTGAATGCACCGATAATTGAAGAGTATTATTACTAATTTGAAATGAGTGGCTAATTTGTTGTTGTAACTTCAGTCTATGTTTTTTTCTTAGACTGAAGTTATAGTAGTAATTGGCAAAAAGTTAGTTGTTACTCAACTTTGAAATTATCATGACAACCGCCACAAGTTTTTCCAACGCCACCAATGGCTTTTTTAATTGTACTTTCATTGCCGCTTAAAGCTGCTTTTTGTAAATTTGCAGATGCAAGAGTTAAGTCTTTAATACGCTTTGCAAAATTCTCTGGTTGCTGCCAAATTTTGTCTAATGCTTCAGTTTTCACTTTGTGAGCGGAAGTATCGGTGCGAGTATAATCTGCAATCATCATTGATAGTTGATTAATGCGTAAAGCGTGTTTAGCTACTTTTTCAGCATCGAAAGCTATTTTCCCTCTCGCCATACCACCTAATGGCCCCATATTACTACCCAATAAACTAAAAACAGATTGTCGTAATTCAGTCGCTTTTTCGGCATGTTTTAATGACTTGGCAGAATTAGCTATTGCACCTGTTGCTAATACGGTAAAAACGCCTGCTAATGCTACTTTTGTATATAACTTCATTTTTCTATTCGTCCTATTTTTATAATTTTTGTCACTATAGCAAAACTTTATCGCTAAACGGCAATTAAACGAGAATTAACCTTATTTCCGCTCTAATAAATTGCTACAAACAATTTCATAACTTATATTAAGAACAAATCAACGAGTTCATTTATGAACTCATTAGTGGTTCGTAATCGAACCGCCAGCTAAACCATACTACCACTAGGCTTTGGGAGTATCATCATCACCGTAACGCCTTGCTTCACTATGCCATTCTCATCATTATTATGTAATTCCATCACCCCTTGATGTTGCTCAATAATATTTCGACAAAAACTTAAGCCTATTCCTTGCCCTTGTGGTTTAGTTGAATAGAGCGGCACAAATAAGTTATTCAGGTTACTGAACCCATGACCATTATCAACAATTTCAATAATATAATATTGATCTTCCAGCGCGAGGTTGACGCTTATTTCTTTAGCGCCAGCTTCTTTAGCATTCTTGAACAAATTAATGAAAATTTGTTCAATAAACTCACCGTCAGCCCAAAACTTATCAACTCCAGCGTTCAGCGTAATATTCACGTCTGTGAACAAACCTGAAACTGACTTTATAACATGATCAACAGACAACCATTGGCAATTTATTTGCAATTGTTGAGATATAGATGAGTAACGATTAACGAATGATTGCAGGTGTAAACACCGTTCGGTGATCACTCCAAGTACCATTTTGTCACGCTCATTCGTGGCCTTATCCGCTAAAGTTTCAGCCATTGAAGATACAGGTGTTAATGAATTTCGAATTTCATGGCCTAAAACACGAATAATTTGTTGCCATGCGTTTAGTTGGCTCTCGCGTAACGCAGGTTCAATATCAATAAAAACAAGAAGTTGGTGATTCTCTCCATCATCAATAAATTCACTGTGTCGTATTTGCCAGCGATTTTGTTTAGCTTGTTCTATAAATTGCCAATTGCCGTCACTGTAATGTAAACCAAGTAAATCTGATGTGGCATGGCGAAACATTTGCCATGGCTGTTTAAATAAATAATAAAACGCTTCGTTACCAAGGGTAAGTTGCTGTTTTTCATTAAAAACCAATACAGGTGTATCAAGTTGAGAAATGAGTTGATAGACCAAAAATGCTTGTTGGTCGTAGTGAGATTTTTGGCTTTGCAGTTTTTCACTGAGCAATTTTAGTTGCTGATGAAATTCTTTAACTTTTCCCTCAGGAAATGCCGATTTACCAAACTGATTATAATCTTCCTGCGTAATCGCATCTACATGTAACGAGGCCCGAGTAAAAGCTCTCATCATCTGTTGTTTTATCGACATTGCATAGCCAATACACACAATAAGCAGTAAGAATTCAACAATAATAATCCATTGCCATTTCATGGATAATAACCAAGCAATATAGCCACTTAGCAATAAAATGACTGAGCAAAGCACTGTAAGTTTACGGTGAATAAATCCTTCAAGAGAATTAGTTTTTAGCAAGGCCATATTTTTCCAATCGTCTGTACATCGAGGCTTTTGTTAAACCGAGTAATAAAGCGGCTTTAGGTGCATTACCTTCTGCTTTCTTTAAAGCGAGTTTTACTAATGCTTCTTCAGCGTCAGTGAGAGTCATCAATGGTAACTCCGTAACAACTGGAGTTGCTGTATGTTGCGCTGATGTTGATAAATGATTTATTTTGATGTGCAAATCTTCAGCCAAGAGTTGGTCGCTCTCTGTCAAAAGAACTGCTCTTTCAATTAAGTGGCTCATTTCACGAACATTTCCAGGCCAATGATAATCAAGCATCGCTTGCTCTGCACCGTAAGAAATGATTTTTATTGTTCGTTGGTATTTTTTGGAAAACTTATCGATAAAATGCTGAGCTAATAATAATATATCTTCTGTACGCTCTTTTAACGAAGGTACTCTAAATTCTATTGTATTTAGTCGATAATATAAGTCTTCACGAAATAATTCTGCGCTTAACAATTGAGAGAAGTCCCCGTTAGTAGCTGATATTATTCGGGTATTTGTTTTCTTGGTTTGGCTAGAGCCTAATACTTCATACTCACCATTTTCTAAAACTCGCAACAGCTTTGCTTGTTGCGCTAATGGGATATTAGCAATCTCGTCTAAAAATAAAGTACCCTTTTCGGCTAATTCAAAACGGCCAATTCGATTTTGCTTGGCATCGGTGAAAGCCCCTTTTTTATGGCCGAACATTTCACTTTCAAATAATGACTCACTGATAGCCCCCATATTTACTGAAATAAAGGCTTCAGTATTACGCTGTGAAAGTTGATGAATATCGCGAGCAAGTTCACTTTTACCCGTACCATTATCACCCGTTAATAAAATACTGACATCGGTATTAGCTACGGCTTTAATTTTCTTAAGTAGCTGCACCATAACAGGCGATTGCCAAATGTATCCATGACCAACATTATTAGTAAGCTGTTGTTTTAGCTTTTTATTTTGAGCTGATAAGTTCGACATATTGAGCTGCTGTTCAACAGTATGCAATAACTGCTTGTTTCGCCAGGGTTTCTCAATAAAGTCATTCGCTCCTAAGTTCATTGCTTTGACCACTAAGTCGGTATTCGACCATGCTGTCATTGCTATTGATGGCGTATTAGCAAATGAAGAATCTTGTAACCAGTTGAGAAAAGCTAACCCTTCTTCACCTGACGTAGTATCCAATTGATAATTCATGTCTAATAATATCAGGGAGATACCATGATTCTTCAATTTCATCTGGGCAATTTGAGGGTTTTCAGCTTCTATTACTGTGTGATGATGGTCTTCTAATAGCACTGCCAAACTGAGACGAATGTCAGGGCGGTCATCAATAACTAAAATACAGGACATCTACGCAGATTCCTTAGAAAGAGGGAACGAATAAACTATTATACCCATCCCAATAAATTTCTGAGTGGGAATGAATACCAAGTTGATATTATCTTAATAATATTTTGGGCTCAGAGCTTGCCATCTCAGCACGTATCCAGTCAATAAAAACCTTGATACGCTTTCGTTTTGCTGAATTAGGATCATAAGCTAAATAGCGTTTCCAAATTACTGGATGTTTAATTTTAAAGGGTACGACCAACTGTTTTGTAGGTATATATTGTGAAAACATCGCGCTAGCGGCTAATGCAACACCATGCCCACTAAGTACGGCGCTTAATGCCATATCACTTGAAGTGACTTCAGTTTTTTTACTCGCCTTTTCAAAGCCATTTACACCAGCATGTTCAAACCAAGTTTGCCAAGTCACTACTTGCTCATTGGCTAAACTGACTAAAGTACAGTCTAGTAGATCTTTTGGCGTCTGCAGCCACATATGTTGTAGTAATTTTGGTGAACAAACTGGATAGACAACGTCTTCTCCAAATTCTTCCATTACCAAATGATCAGTCTCTAATACACTTTTTTCGACACCAAAACGTATCGCTAAATCGATATGTTTTTTTTGTAAGTCTTCTTTTTGATTTGACCCTAAGACACGAATATTTACTTCTGGGTGTACTTGAGAGAACTTATACAAACGTGGCATTAACCATAAGGAACAAAATGCTTGAGTGGATGTGATCGTTAAATTGCCAGCAACATCTTCATGCTGAATATTATTAAGCCCTTTTATCAATAAGTTAAGCGCTTGATGAGTTGATTCATACAAGGATTCACCGCTGGGTGTTAACAACATTTTACGACCAGTTCGAACAAACAGCTTTACTGAGAGAGCCTGCTCTAGTTGACGCATTTGTTGACTAACCGCCGCTTGAGAAACAAAAAGCTCTTCAGCAGCATGACTGTAACTGTTGTGCCTTGCCGCACTTTCAAAAGTACGTAAGGCGTTTAAATGCTTAAGTCGTTGATCCATTAAATCCCCCACACTTAATATAAGTTTTACTTATATTAAGTGTAAGTTTTTATCGTTGGCCTGTCATCCATTGCTTTGGCAAAATATCAACAACCTCAAGAGTAAGGACATAACATGAAAAATACCAATACAACACTAACCTTTGATAAGACTACAGAAAAAGCCAAAACCATGAATACAAAAAACACTGATACTGAAATCAAAATGACAAAAACACAGCATCGTTTAGCATTAATATCAAAGAAGCTAGGCTTATGCTTTAGTATTTATCAGAGGTGATTTCATAATTATAAAATCATGATGTAATAAATATTTACATTTAACGATGAACTGACGCTTTTTACTTTGGTCTATAATCGAAACAATAAAAATTTATAAACGATTCTCTGAGGATATTAATGAAAGCTCTTAAAACACTATTTAAAGGATTCCTAGCCTTTACCATTTTTGCCACAGCAGCAATGTCTGCTCAGGCCAGTAAATTTGAAGAAGGTACGCACTACACCGTTGTTTCTGAACAAGGGACAAATAAACCAGAGTTACGAGAATACTTCTCCTATTACTGTCCTACTTGTCGAGCTTACGAACCTTATTTGAATGAATTCAAAAAAGTACTACCTGACGGCGTTAAGTTAGAAAAAACCCATGTAGACTTTATGGGACACACAACTGCTGAAATTCAATTCATGCTGAGTAAAGCGCAGATTATTGCTGAGAAAACAGCTGTTGATAAAGCGTTTTCGTCAGCTGTTTTCAAATACCTACAAACTGACCGCGCAAAAATTAACTCAGAAAAAGATATACGTAATATTTTTGTCTTAAGTGGCGGAGATGGCGATAAATTCGATAAAGGTATGAAAAATTTCAGCATTGTTAGTCAAGCTAAGCGCAATAAGAAAATTCAAGATAAACTATCATTGGCTCGCCAATTAACGGCAGTACCTACCATGGTCGTTAATGGTAAATACTTAATAAATTCAAAATCACTTGATAATAAAAACTTTTTCGCGGAATACACCGCATTAGTCGCGCATTTATTTACATTATAAGACTTACACCACGAAAGCCTATTAAACCCAAGTTGAACTTAATAGGCTTTTGCATTTTCGAACATCCCCCCATCAAAAGCGAACATATATTCTTCCCCATGTCCTTCACAACAAACCAACGCACTGATAAACAACAAGTTTAATTCTTGGCACAACTCTTTCATTACATCAGTCAACTTTAGATTTATTGCAGTAGACATGTCATGGAAATAAAATTATCAAATAATAAACCTTGGAAAAAATGGCTTGGCTTGAGTGTCTTTATTGCGCTCGTTAGCTACGCCGCTTTTGCAGTAAGTAGTAAAGCTACAAAAAGCATTGATGTAACCTCATTATCTTTTCAGCAAGTAGAGCAAGGAGCTTTAGATCTTTACACTAACGCCTATGGTGAATTTGCTTCCGCTAAAGAACGTTTACTCACTGCACCAGCAATGGGTAAAGTTTCTGAAATTTTAATGCGCCCCGGCACAAAAATAACACCTCAAACCATCATTCTAACCTTATCAAACCCAAAACTTGAGCAAGAAGTAAGTAAAGCCCAAGGGGAACTTGCACAGCAGAAAGCGCAGCAACAAGCTTATAAATATGAACAACAAAACGAACGTTTAAACTACCAAGGCAGAATTGCTGATATTGAAGCTGAAATAGAGAAAGCCCAACTTGAGCTATCAGTAAATGAAAATTTACTTAACTTAGGTGTTGCTTCTAAAATTGAGCTTCAACGAGCAACGTTAGCCGTGAAGCAACAAAGTAAACGATTGGAATTTGAAAAAGAGAAATATAAGCAATTCATCGAAATGCAAGGTTACCAATTAACCCAACGTGAAATCACCATCAACCAACAAGCCTCACAGGTTAAGTTACTAGAGAAACAACTTGGCGATATGCATGTAAAAGCGGGGATCACCGGTTCATTGCAGAACTTAACGGTAGAATTAGGCCAAAGTGTTCAGCTAGGTCAGTCACTCGCTAAAGTAGGTAGTGATAAAAAATTGATTGCCCGTTTACGCTTACCACAGCAATTAGCAGATCAAATTGATATTGATGCACCGGTTATTATTAATACGCAAAAAGGCTTAGTGTCAGCTCACATCACTCGTATTGAAAGCATTGTTACCAATGGTTCTGTATTAGCCGAAGCAATAATTGACGGCGAGTTGACATCAAACTCCCGTCCTTCGTTAGCTATTTCAGCGCAGGTATTTGTTAAACATATAAAAGACGCACTTTATATTCGTCAGGCGCCTGGCTTACGACCACAAACTAAACAAGCGTTATTTGTTCGTAACCAAAATAATTTACTTGAACAACGAGAAGTTACTTTCGGTGAGCTTAGCCAAGAAAAGTTACTGATCACTTCAGGACTTAGCTTTAAAGATGAATTGGTCATTACTGACATTAGTCAACATAACCAATTTTCTGAAATAACATTAACCCACTAATTTTAGATATAATAATTCAATAAACAGACAAGGAAATGGCAATGAAAAATGTAGTTACCATGAATAATATCCATAAACGTTACGACGGTCAGCAAATTGAAACACATGCTTTACAAGGTGTATCACTGGAAATAAATCAAGGAGAGTTTGTTGCCATAACAGGACCATCAGGATGTGGTAAATCAACATTATTATCAATTATGGGCTTAATGGATAGCGCCAGCGAAGGTGATTATAAAATAGCTAAAATTCCGACACATAACCTTAAAGTTGACCAACGCACTCAAATCAGAAATGAGCATATTGGCTATGTTTTTCAATCATTTAATCTAATTGATTCATTAACTGTTTTTGAAAATGTCGCGCTGCCACTTGAGCACAGAAATGTTAAAGCCAAAGAAATAAAACAGCGCGTTGAAGAAGTATTAGCGCAAGTTGATATGGCGCACCGTCAAAATTATCGACCTAACCAATTATCCGGTGGTCAACAACAACGGATAGCAATAGCGCGAGCACTAGTAGGAAAGCCTGATTTAATTTTAGTTGATGAACCCACAGGTAATCTTGATAGTAAAAATGGTGACCAAGTCATGGCCCTATTAGAGAACTTGAATAAAAATGGCTCTACAATTGTGATGGTAACTCATGATAGCCGATATTCTCGTTGCGCAAATCGTCAAATTCAGCTACTTGATGGAAAAATTGTGACTGAACAAGTTATCCCACACGTGGTACAGGGGGTTGCATGAGTTTATATAAAACAGCTTTTTTCCAAGGCATTGCTCGGATTTTCTCTTTGCCGCGCTTAAGTGTACCTTTAATTTTAACCTTAGGATTAACATTAGGTGCGGTTTTATCTGTAGTGACTATATCATCGTCTCTACTTTACAAACCTTTACAAGGAGTTGCCAACGAAGCGCAAATTAAGACTATAAAATATGACTTAAAAATGTCTGATCAGTTAGTGATACCTTTTTGGAATTTTCGTCGCTTGGCAGGCATTGTTGAAACTTTTGGAGATTTAGGTACTTGGGCCGCGATTAATACGGCCGAGCAAGAAGTATCTATTAATAATGTCAGTTTTCCAACCACGAGTTTTAATGCATCTAATACCATTTTAGACGTATTAGGCACCAAGCTTTTGATCGGTGACGATATAAAAATGACTGACCCTGAGCAATATGTCTGGATTTCAAACTCATTATGGCAAACCGCTTATTCTGGTGCTAAGTCGGCAATTGGAATGCAAATTAGTATTAATGATCAACAGTTTGTTATTGCTGGTGTTATTGAAGATCTTATGGCCGTTGAAAGCCAAGCCCCCATATTGGCTCAACAGATCTGGAAAATTATTAATATAGATAAATTGCACAAAGAACAAGAAAGCGTAAATATCAGCAGTGAAATTGAGAGTTTATTATTAAAAACGCATAACAATACGATTAAAGCACCAACAAAAGAACAAATAGATCAATGGCTCAACACTTATATAAACAAGTACTCGCCAGCAGAGGTAGCACCATTTTTCGTTAAGTTCATTGAGCAAACTACCGTGATTCATGCGACAAGTACTTATCGTAACGAGATACTTGGCGATACAGGCACGTTGTTAACGGGATTATTTTTTGCTGTGTTAGGCTTATTGTTGATGGCAACACTCAATTTACTCAACTTGTTTATCGCTCATTATCAAGGCAGAACCAAAGAATTCGCTATTCAAATCAGTTTAGGTGCAAGCATTTTCAAAGTTAAATCGTTAGTCATGTTAGAAAACTTTTCTAGTTTTTTTCTTGCTGCTATTACCGGTTTATTAGTTGCTGGCTGGGCAGTTAAAAGCTTACCACTCATTGCCGGTGATAATTTACCCATGATCGATACTATCAGTATCGACACTACAGTAATCGTTATTGCACTCATCACCGTATTTATACTGAATGTTATATTCAGTGCTTTGTCATTGGTTGACATTGACAAACAAGCACTTAACAGTAATTTAAACAGTTCTGGTAAGGGTATTCAGGCACAAAGCAATCAATATATTTCACGTGGTTTAATGATATTTCAATTAGCGATTGCCTCATTATTGCTCACTGCGTCGGTAATGTTAGCGATGCAAAGTTATCAATCGGTTTACCGTGATTTAGGCTATTCTTTTGATGATATCTATGAAGTATCTGCAGCCATTGAAGACGAAGCATGGTTAGAGAAACTACGAGACTATAAAAAGTACCCTGAAAGTGAGATTAAAGGCCTTAAGGATGAAGTGAGCCAATATATAGAGAGTACCGTAGCTGGCAGTGAAGTTATCGTTGCAGGGCAAGGCGCTTTATCGACTAATTTGCGCATTAGTATGTTTACACCTGAAGATAATCCTGACAACCAATTGATGTATCAATCAAGACACTTAACACCAAAGTATTTTGAGGCTTTTGGTATTGAATTCCTCGCTGGCACTAATTTAACTGCTGAACAAATTGCCCAGAGCGAGCCAAGAATGGTGATAGATGAAAATATGGCCAGAAGTCTTTTTCCACAATTATCACTTGAAGAGATTATTGGAAAAAGCCTGAAGTTAAGTAATAGTGAAGAGGGTGAACCTATTATCATTAACGGGATAGTTCCTACGACACAGTCACGGGCTGGCATTACTGAAACAATGCAAATACCGGCTGTTTATTTTGCTGATTTAGGCATGGGACAACGTTTAAATTTCGTATTTAGAATGCCCTCTGGAAAAAATATAGACAGTGAGCAACTAATAAAGGAATTTAGTCATAAATTCACACGTTTTTCTAATGTTCGTGTCCAGTCATTTGAAGGAATTTGGCAAGAACAGACTTTAAATCAGCGTGTTAGTTTATGGATTGTTTTAACTATGACGGCTTTAACGCTATTATTGGCCGCTATAGGTGTTGCAGGTTTAACACAAATGACCACGAACCATAGAAAATATGAACTTGCTGTCCGTATGGCTACTGGCGCTAAACAATTAAAACTGGTTAACTTTATTTTAAAAGATGCACTATGGATGTTAATAATAGGCTTAGGATTAGGGTTCATTATTTCTGTATTTGGTTATGAGCAATTGCAAAGCCATTTAGAGATGTTGCCTGCATTTAATTGGTGGGCAATGTCTGGCTTAGATGCCGGACTCATCATTATTGTCTTATTATCTGTATTCATCCCTGCGTGGCGAGTTATTAGCGCTGACCCCATGCAAGCATTGCGTGAAGAGTAATAGGTATTTTCGTACTGTTACTAAGATAAAAATACGATAGACTCTCAATAGGTTAATAAATGATTTTATTAACCTATTTTAATTTTTGTACCGATGATCTAAGGAATATAGTGAGCTCTATAAATGCAAAAAGTATTCTCATTGCTGATGATGATGAAGACATAAGATTAGCGCTTGCCCTCTTATTACAGGCGAATGGTTTTCGAACACTTGAAGCCTCAACGCCAAAAGAAGTTGTTATTCAAGCAGAGCGTCAAAAACCTGATTTGATCTTATTAGATATGAACTTCAGCCGCGATACTACCAGCGGAGAAGAAGGTTTAGAAATTCTTACTCAACTCAAAAAAAGTAACCTTCCTGTTATTTTAATGACCGCATGGGGCAGTATTGAACTAGCCGTAAAAGGTTTAAAACAGGGGGCTGGTGATTTTATTGAAAAGCCCTGGCAGAAAGACAAACTACTCAATAGCATTCACCAACAACTTAATGTGGCTAAACTGCAACAAGAAAACCAAGGCTATCGTGCGTTATTAAATTCAGCGGTAGAAAATAAAACAGCCTCATCCTGGATTTGCCAATCTCCAAGTATGGTTGCTATTGAACAACTGGTTAAGCAAATAGCACCTACCGATGCTAATGTGCTTATTTTAGGTGAGAATGGTACCGGTAAATCTTTACTCGCTGAACGTATTCATCAACTTTCTACTCGCCACAATGAACCGCTAATTGCAGTTAACATGGCAGCCATACCTGAAAATTTATTTGAGAGTGAATTGTTCGGTCATCAAAAAGGCGCATTTACCGATGCTAAGCAACATCGTATTGGTCGTTTTCAATTGGCCGATCAAGGCAGTTTGTTTTTCGATGAGATAGGTTCTTTACCGCTAAATTTGCAACCTAAGTTATTACGTGTTTTAGAAACAGGTCATTATGAGGTGTTAGGCTCAAGCCAAACACAAAGCGCTAATGTTCGTTTGATCAGTGCCACCAATGCCAACTTACATCATTTGGTTACAGAAGGCGGTTTTCGACAAGATTTACTTTATCGATTGAATACACTCGTGATCACGCTACCACCTCTGCGAGAACGCATTGCAGACATGGCATTATTAGCAGAAAGCTTTATCAATAAGTTTTGTAAAAAGTATCATAAGAGCGATCTAGTGTTATCAAATGCTGCTTTGACCAAACTAAGCAGACATAATTGGCCAGGAAACATTCGAGAGCTTAGCCATGTTATCGAGCGAGCAGTTTTACTCGCGACCAGCAATGAAATTTCCGATGCACAATTATTGCTTGAAGCGCAGCACAACGAGCAAAATCATATAATTTTGCAGCCATTAGAAGTTGCCGAACAACAACTGATTGAAAAAGCGATGACGGTCACACAAGGTAATGTCATTGAAGCCGCCAAAATTTTAGAAATTTCACGTAATGCGCTCTATCGTCGTTTAGAGAAATTTGCTACTAATGATGATAGCAATACACAAGTTTAGTTTTATCAGAGTTAAGTGAGTATTATTACGTGAGTCATGAAAAATATTTAGTCACCGCGCTAAGTTTCACAGTTTTACTAATATTGAGCCTAGTAACAGCATTAACCTTAAGCTTAGGTTGGAGTTTACTCGGCGTAGCGACACTTTTATTCGTGCTTTCCTATCCTTTGATTTGGTTAGCATGGTGTTGTTATTCATTTTGGCGTCAGGCTATTATGCAACTGACCACTTTCACACAAACGCTCAGAGAAGGTGAACAAAACCTCCGATTTAAAAAACAACACCCCAATAATTTACTGTTCGCCTTACAAAAAGAGATTACTGAGTTCGCACAAGTAAATTTAACGAATTCACAACAGCATCAAAGTTTAGATAATTTATTAAGTCACATTCTCGACGCATGGTCTGTGCCTGTCTGCTTATTTGATGAAAACTTGCAATTGAGCTACCGTAATACGGCAATGAATGAACAGATCCAACAGCCAATGCTTTTAGGCACTTTTTCTTGTGATTTAGGTTTTAAATATGAAAATGGCCAGTTAACACACCCTAAATTTGATCAGCAGTGGCAATGTCAAAGTATTCAGTACTTACAAACCAATCAAAAGCATTGGCTTTTTTCTGCGATTAACATTTCTCAACTACTAAATAAAAATAGTAGCGCGACTCAACAAAATTTAATTCGTGTTTTAGCCCATGAATTACGTAACTCGTTAACCCCCATGGCTTCAATGACGGATACTCTCTTATCATCAGAGCGATTAAATGAGCAACAAACCCGCTTAGTACTTTCTCGTATTCATAAACGTAGTAATCGACTATTGTCTTTCATTAGTGAATATAGCCAATTAACTCAACTACCTTTACCTAAACTAGCCTGGTTTAATGTAGTGGAAATTATTGATGAAGCAAAATTAATAGTGAACGACCAGCTTTGTGTTATTGAGTTTCAAGGCAATCAGCAGTGTTTTGGTGATGTAGAGCAAATCGCTCAAGTGATTATAAATTTAATGAAAAATGCTATTGAGGCAAATGAAAACAGCCGGACAAAAATTGTTATAAAAGCTTATTATAAGCAGGAGCAACAAATTATTGAGATTGAAGATAACGGTCCAGGCTTTGCAAATTTCAACAACGTACTAACTCCCTTTTATACCACTAAATCTGAAGGTTCTGGTATAGGTTTGTCGTTGTGTGTAGAAATAATAAAGAATCACTTAGGCCAGCTTCATGTTGATAATATTCTAAAGAAAGAAAATATCACTGGCGCTAAAGTTTCTATGCACTGGCCTCTTAATAAAAAAGCTTAATGTTACTATCTTCGAGTGTATTTATTTTTCGGCCCAGAACGTTTCTTTGATCCTCCTTTTTCACCTAACGCTTTTTTTCGGTCGCGCTGTTTTTGGCCACCTTTTCTAGCCGGTTTTTCAGTTTTGGTTAAGTCGGGTTCATAACCAGGATACCATTGTTGTAATAAACGAGTATCGAGCACCTTTTCTACAGCTTCTAATAGCCATTCTTCACTTGGGCTCATCAAAGATACAGCCAAGCCTTCATTACCGGCTCTTCCTGTTCGACCAATACGGTGAATATAATCTTCAGCAATATAAGGGAGTTCGTAGTTAATCACATAATTTAAATGTGAAATATCCAACCCTCGTGAAGCAACATCGGTAGCCACTAAAGCGCGGGTTTTTCCTGCTTTAAATTCGGCCAAGGCTTTCTCTCTAGCGCCTTGCGATTTGTCACCATGTATTGATTGTGTTTTTATGCCGTCTTTACACATTTCTTTTGCTAAGGCATCGGCGGTTAGCTTAGTACGGGTGAAGATAAGTACTTGTTTCCAATTCTTCGATCCGATCAAAAATGAAGTTAATTCGCGTTTTCGGTCACTATCAACGGTATAAAGAATTTGCTCTACTTTAGCAGCTGCCGTATTTCGTTCGCTAACCTCTATTAATTCAGGATCGGTTAACAAATTCTTACTGAGTTTGAAAATAGCATCATCAAAGGTTGCCGAAAATAACAACGTTTGCCGCTTGAGTGGTACACGATTTAAAATGCGGTCAATCTCATCTTTGAACCCCATATCTAACATACGGTCAGCTTCATCAAACACTAAACATTCCAATTCAGTCAATGCTAATGAGCCATTGATAATATGATCGAGTAAACGACCCGGTGTTGCCACTAATACATCAGCACCTTTGTTGAGCGCAGCAACTTGTGGATTAATGCTCACGCCACCATAAGCGACGGCAATATTCAGTTCAGTATTTTCAGCGTAGCTAACAAAACTTTTATAAACTTGCTGAGCAAGTTCTCGTGTTGGTGTTAATACTAATGCGCGAACGGGACGTTTAGCAGGAAGTTCACCCATCAACTTTTGTAAAATAGGCAAAGCAAAAGCTGCGGTTTTACCGGTACCTGTTTGTGCTCCAGCCATAATATCTTTTCCCGCTAAAATTGCAGGAATTGCTTTTTGCTGTATAGGAGTGGCTTCATGGTAACCGAGTGCGGCAACAGCGTCGGTTAAACTTTTATCTAATGCTAAAGAAATAAAACTCATGTAATTAACGCTGACCTTTTGCTGACTGATTCTTTTGTTTATTGTTAAGTTCTTGTTCAAGCTCTTCGGGATAAAAAACGAGCCCTTGTTCGTTTTGGCTCGGAAAAACAACGAGTGCTAATTCATCCTCTGCCAAACCATTTGACCAGCGACTAAACCACTTAGTTAATGATATAGCTTCTGCCTGACATTCTTGCCATTCTTCTGTCGCCCACGCTTGTGCGAATGCTTCATTTGGCCATACAGGGACACAGTCTTCGTCTTCAGTATTAAGCATTACACAGCCGTGTTCATCTTTTAATATCCAAATTTCATTATTAGCGATAACTTCTTTTAAAAAGTAGCTTGCTCGTTGAGCATCGTCGTAATTTAAAATTTTTTTGAATTGTTGTTCATCGAGAGCTTGCGCCATAAGTTTTTCCTATCGATCTGTATAATATATAAACGTGACTATTCTACAAAAATTTGCATTTCTTCGCCGATTAGTTTGCGCATTTCCATCAGTTTTTTTGCTGACTCATGTTGTTTAATGTCTTCTTGTGTCTCTGGTACCCATTTTGGGATTTGTTCCGATTGTCCATTTTGGTCAACAGCAACCATAATGACAATGCAGTGTGTCGTTAAACGACGATTGAGCGACTTTGGATCACAGGCATTTACTTCAAGTGCTATATGCATTGAAGAATTACCGGTATAAATAACCTTAGCTTCGACTTCTACTAGGCTTCCCACATGAATTGGCGCAACAAAGCGGATACCACCTGCATAAGCGGTAACACAATAGCGACCACTCCATCCAGCTGAACATGCGTATGCGGCTAAATCGATCCATTTCATCACTGCGCCACCGTGAACTTTACCACCAAAATTTACGTCTTGCGGCTCAGCCAAAAATCTCAATGTTATGTCACGTTGTGGTTTGTTCATTATTAAGTTCTCTTAAAGTGTTATTGGGTTAATTCACATCAACAAAGGTATTCTAGAGCAAAAGATTTACTATTATCTAGATTATATTAGGTATACCAACAATCATCATATTAAAATAGAGAAATATCGCACTAAACTGGTGTGAGCTATTCTTTTTTGAGGGAACGTCATGAAAATTTGGGTAGATGCTGATGCTTGTCCTGTGGTAATTAAAGATATCTTATTTCGAGCAGCTGATCGTGCGAAAATTAATACGGTATTTGTAGCGAATCATTTTCTAAAGGTTCCACCATCAAAGTTTATTAGTTTTGTACAAGTAACAGCGGGTTTTGATGTTGCCGATGACGAAATAGTAAAACGAGCAGATGCCGGTGATCTAGTGATCACTGCCGATATCCCTTTAGCAGCTGAAGCTATTGAAAAAGGCTGTTTATCTCTAAACCCAAGAGGAGAGCTATATACCGAGAGTAATATTAAGCAAAGGCTCAATATGCGTGATTTTATGGATACTTTACGTTCAAGTGGAATACAAACAGCTGGCGCTCCACCTATTAGTCAGGCTGATCGTCAAATGTTTGCAAATAACCTCGATAAGCTGCTCGCTAAAAGAAAATAAGGCTCAAAAAGAGCCTTAATAATTCATCAAATTATCGGGTTGCAGCGTATGGATCACTGCTCTTTTGATTACCTGTGTTCGGCTGATTTCTGCGGCGACCACCAGGGTTTGAATTTCTATTACCGCTATTATCAGTTTTATGACGTGGATTCTTACTTTTAGGTTTATGCCCGCGTGAATTGTCTGATGAACGTTGTCCATCATGATGTTCACTTTTCGGCTTTTTCTTTTTGTTTGCTTTTAATGGCCTTAATGGACGAGATTCCAATAGTACATTAAATGGTTCGAACCCCTCAATAGTTTCGCGAGGGATATGTGCTTGAATTAGATGTTCTACATCATTTAACAAGTCAATTTCATCAGAGCATACCAATGAGACCGCTTTACCGCTAGCACCTGCTCGACCCGTTCTACCGATTCTATGAACATAGTCTTCAGCAACATTAGGCAAATCAAAGTTTACAACTTGGGGTAACTGATCAATATCAATACCACGTGCTGCAATATCCGTTGCAACTAAAACATTCACCGTACCATCTTTAAAATTCGCTAGTGCCTTAGTTCTAGCACCTTGACTTTTATTACCATGAATTGCTGCTGCTTTTATGCCCTCAGCTTCCAATTGTTTGGTTAACTTATTTGCACCATGTTTAGTTTTCATAAACACTAAAACTTGCTGCCAATTGTTATTCTTAATTAAAGCCGTTAATAATCCTGGTTTTTGTTTTTTGTCTACAGGGTAAATTACCTGTTCTACTTTTTCTGCAGTCGTATTTCTGGTACTTACAGATATTTCAACTGGATTATTTACTAAACCACGGGCTAAGTCGCGTATTTCTTCAGAAAACGTCGCTGAGAACAATAGGTTCTGTCGCTGCTTAGGTAATATTGAAAGAACTTTTTTAATATCTCTAAGAAAACCCATATCTAACATACGATCAGCTTCATCTAAGACAAGTATTTCTAATTGTTTAAAGCTAACGGCTTTTTGGTTATATAAATCGAGAAGTCGACCTGGTGTTGCCACTAAAACATCGACGCCTTGACGTAGTCGTGTAATTTGTGGATTTATTTTAACACCACCAAAAACGACAGTAGATGTTAGCGGTAAATGTTTACCGTACATTTCTACATTATCATAAATTTGTGCAGCCAATTCGCGTGTTGGAGTCAAAATAAGTGTTCGCGCTTGGTTAGCTCGTGGTTTATTTCCACCAGATAAACGCTCCAATATTGGTAGCGTAAACCCAGCTGTTTTACCTGTGCCTGTTTGTGCCGCTGCCATTACGTCTTCTCCAGCTAAAACTGCTGGAATCGCCTGTGCTTGTATTGGTGATGGTTCGGTGTAGCCTTTCTCAGCAATCGCTTTTTGAATCGGGGCAGATAAGCCCAACGAGGTAAAACCCATAGATAAATCTCTTCATAAAAAGTGGAAGTTAGCCAGTGTAAAGCGGCGATGCAGAATACAGTATAGCTGTAGTAAGTACAATTACGAGTAGCCGTAATGACTTTATAATTTAAGTTAGGTTACCAAGTGTTTTGATTATTGATCACTAAAATTAAACAAGCTAAATATTTTCGTTAATAATCTCAGTTGACAGAAAAAATATTAATGATAATTTTCAAACGGGTTATGTTTATAGGTATGAACGTACGGAGTATAAGGAATAGAGATGAGAAAAAGTGGTGGAGGGAGGTGGATTCGAACCACCGAAGGCTGAGCCATCAGATTTACAATCTGGTCCCTTTGGCCACTCGGGAACCCCTCCACGGGGCCGAAAATTCAACTTGATCGTTGAATAATCTTAAATAGGCGCCTAGCAATGTCCTACTCTCACATGGGAACTCCCACACTACCATCGGCGCTACTGCGTTTCACTTCTGAGTTCGGAATGGGATCAGGTGGTGCCACAGTGCTATTGTCGCTAGACAAAT